>SAMEA104404097__coassemble_557_pt1 | contig 36310 bp, 26 predicted proteins | sample SAMEA104404097__metabat2_high_PE_098 | metagenome-assembled genome bin SAMEA104404097 (sample SAMEA104404097) | Balaenoptera acutorostrata | reverse complement strand
AATTTGAAACCGCTCTTTGTCAAAGTTGACGGAACGCGTGTTGTACCGACGTCGATAATTACCGCTCCTTCTTTTACCATATCTTCTGTAACGAATTCCGGAGAACCCAAAGCAGCGATAATGATATCAGCCTGAGCACAGATTCCTTTGATATTCCTTGTTGCACTGTGGCAAACTGTAACTGTTGCGTTACCCGGCATTGCTTTCTGAAGCATTAGTGATGCAACCGGTTTGCCGACAATATTGCTACGGCCCAAGACCACGCAATTCACACCCTTTGTAGGTATTTCGTAACGGCGAAGCAGTTCAATAATACCTGCCGGAGTTGCTGAAAGGAAACAAGGAAGACCGATTGACATACGGCCCACATTAATCGGGTGGAAACCGTCAACGTCTTTGCGGTAATCGATAGCTTCGATTATCTTTTGTTCGGAAATATGTTTCGGCAAAGGCAACTGCACGATAAATCCGTCTACGTCAGCATCAGCATTAAGGCGCTCAATCTCTTTCAAAAGAGCTTCTTCTGTTACATCGTCTTCATAACGAATCAAAGAAGATTTGAAACCGCACTGTTCGCATGCTTTAACTTTGTGAGCAACGTAAGTCTCGCTCCCACCGTCGTGACCGACAAGAATTGCAGCAAGATGCGGACGTTTTGCTCCGGATTTTACCATTTGTTTCACTTCAGCAGCGATTTCGCCTTTGATCGTGTTAGCAATTTTTTTACCGTCAATAAGTTCCATATATTTTCGAAATTAAGAAATTATCTTCTTTTTTTCATTCCGCGCATCATCTTCATCGGATTTGCTGTTGCAGCCATGTGCATCATCTTGCGAGTCTGCTCGAACTGTTTCAACAAACGGTTGACTTCCTGAAGAGTTGTACCGCTACCTTTTGCGATACGCTGACGACGGCTTCCGTTGATTACTTCCGGATTAGCACGTTCGTACGGAGTCATTGAGTAGATGATGGCTTCAATGCTCTTGAAAGCATTTTCGTCAATATCGATATCTTTGATAGCCTTACCTACACCCGGAATCATGGATGCAAGGTCTTTAAGGTTACCCATTTTCTTGATTTGTGCAATCTGAGAAAGGAAGTCATCGAAATCGAATTTATTCTTTTTGATTTTTGCTTCAAGTTCTTTGGCTTTCTTGTCGTCATACTGCTGCTGCAATCTTTCAACCAAACCGACGATATCACCCATACCAAGGATACGGTCTGCCATACCTGAAGGACGGAACACGTCAAGATCGGTCAATTTTTCACCCGTACCGACGAATTTGATAGGTTTGTCAACAACTGTACGGATAGACAATGCAGCACCTCCACGTGTATCACCGTCAAGTTTTGTCAAAACAACGCCGTCAAAGTCAAGTCTTTCGTTGAATTCTTTTGCTGTATTTACGGCATCCTGACCTGTCATTGCATCGACCACGAACAGAATTTCATCAGGATTGATAGCTTTCTTGATAGCCTCGATTTCGTTCATCATCTGCTCATCAACCGCAAGACGGCCGGCAGTATCGACGATTACAAGGTCGTTTCCGTTTGTTTTGGCTTCTTTAATTGCGTTTTTGGCAATTTCTACAGCGTTTTTGCTGTCCGGTTCGGTGTAAACAGGAACGTCAACCTGACCGGCAATCACTTTCAACTGTTCAATCGCAGCTGGACGGTAAACGTCACACGCAACCAACAAAGGTTTTTTGCCTTTTTCAGATTTTAACTTATTTGCGAGTTTTCCTGTGAAGGTTGTTTTACCTGAACCCTGAAGACCAGACATCAAGATAACTGCAGGATTGCCTTTAAGATTGATTTCAGTTGTCTCGCCACCCATAAGGACTGCAAGTTCGTCGTGAACAATCTTAACCATCATTTCGCTCGGCTTAACGGCAGTAAGCACATTCTGGCCCATTGCTTTTTCCTTGACGGTATCAACGAACTGTTTTGCAACTTTATAGTTGACATCGGCATCAATAAGCGCACGACGAACCTCTTTAAGAGTTTCGGCTACATTAATCTCGGTTATCTTTCCTTCGCCCTTTAAAACCTTCAGAGAGCGCTCTAACTTCTCGGATAAATTCTCAAACATAGTTTTTCTTTAGCTTTAATAGTTCTCCTGAAAACTGGTTACAGATTTTCAAGACGGTTAGTAGAAGTATTCGGGAATATTACGGTTGGTTTGAAGGTTTTGGCTTCTTCAAAATCCATTGATGCGTACGACATTATAATAACAACATCTCCCGGCTGAACTTTACGAGCAGCTGCACCGTTAAGGCAAATAACACCGCTGCCTCTTTCTCCCGGAATTACATAAGTGTCCAGGCGCTCACCGTTGTTGTTGTCTACGATATATACTCTTTCGTTTGGAAGAATGTTTGCCGCTTCAATTAAATCCCTGTCGATAGTGATACTACCGATGTAATTAAGATTCGCTTCTGTTACTGTTACTCTGTGAATCTTTGACTTCAGTACTTCTATATTCATCAGTTTATTTTAATAATAACTTATTTCTTATAAGCTATATTATCAATCAGTCTGACATCTCCGCAATAAACAGTTACACAACCGACAATGTAATCACTGTCTTTCCAGTCGTTAACCTGCTGCATTGTGATGCCGTCAACTATCTGATAATATTCGACTTCCATGCCTTCATAAGCGTTAATGGAGTCGATTACAAATTTCACAGTATCTACTACTGTATTGGAGTTTGCAAAGTTAACACTTTCTGATAATATACGGGCAATGTTCGGAGCAATCTTTCTCATTTCCGGAGTCAGACGAACATTGCGGCTGCTCTTTGCAAGACCGTCAGCTTCGCGGACAATCGGACACGGAACGATTTCAAGGTTGAAACCTTCGTGTTTTACCATGCTGCGGATAACGGCAATCTGCTGGAAGTCTTTTTCTCCAAAATATGCTCTGTCCGGCTGAACGAACATGAACAGTTTGCTTACAATCTGTGCTACACCGTTGAAGTGTCCCGGACGCATTGCACCTTCCATAACATCGGCAACCGGGCCAAGGTCGAATACCCGTGTATCAGGTTCCGGATATACCTCCTCAACAGTCGGCATGAATACTATATCACAACCTGCGCTTTCAAGCAGTGCTTTGTCAGCATCTTCTGTACGCGGGTATGTGCGCAAATCTTCTTTATTGTTAAATTGTGTAGGGTTAACGAAAACACTAACCACTACAAGATTATTTTCTTTTCTACAACGCTTTACAAGTGAAAGATGTCCTTCATGTAGAGCTCCCATTGTAGGTACAAGACCTATAGTTTTTCCTTCTTTTCTGAAGCGGGATACTGTATCTCTCAATTCAGAAACAGATTGAATTGTTTGCATTTTATATTGAAAGTTTAAAAATCGGCACAAAAGAAATAAAAATATTGCACATACACAAATTAAAGTGCCTACAGCTCAGAAAGACAGGCATTAATGCCTCAAATCCGCCATTTCTGCCAATCCGCATACTTTAATAATATTTAAATAAGTATATATGTTATTCCAAATTTTCAAATACGGGAAATTTTTACTACCTTTGCATTGAGATGTATTGCGAAGATTATTGTATCTACAATTCCAAATGTTCGTGCATGACAATTCTCGTATAAAAACGAAGTAAACATGGATGTAAAAAAAGTATTATTCATCAACCAACAAATTTCACCGTATCTACCAGGATCTTTCAGCGCCGATTTGGCCAAAGGACTGCATCAGGGGATACAGGAACAGGGATTCGAAGTAAGAACATTTATGCCGAAATACGGATGTATCAACGAACGCCGCAACCAGTTGCACGAAGTTATCCGCCTTTCAGGCATGAACTTGATTATTGACGATACAGACCATCCGCTAATCATCAAAGTAGCTACCTTGCAGGCAGCGAGAATGCAGGTATACTTTATTTATAATGATGACTATTTCCAGCACGGAGCTGTCAAAGAACTTGAAACAGTAACACACAAAGAAGACAACGACGAAAGAGGTATCTTCTTCGTAAGAGGTTCTCTGGAAACAGTCAAAAAACTACGCTGGATTCCAGACATGGTACACTGCCAGGGATGGATTTCCGCTCTTGCACCTTTTTATTTGAAACAAATCTACAACGACGACCCTACTTATACAAACGTAAAAGTGGTTTATTCTATACTCAACGATGCATTCGAAGGCACTCTTGATGCCCGGCTTGTTGAAAAAATGAAGATGGACGGCGCAAGCGCTGATGCATTGAAAAACATCGGTGACGCTCCGCTGGATTACATTGCACTTTCAAAGCTTGCAATTGATGCCAGTGACGGTATCATTGAAGCGGAAGAAGGGGTCGTTCCGGAATTGATTGAATACGCAAAAGCTACCGGCAAACCGTTCCTGGCTTATCCGGGTGAAGATTACGTTCAGGCTTATGCGGACTTCTATCAAACCGTATAATTATAAGACATTATTACTTGTTGTAATATGAAAAAATCATTCCTAATACTAATGCTTGCAGCTGCTGCAAGTTTGGGAATATCTTCATGCAGTGAAGGTTCTACAGGCTTGAGTATTTTTGATACTACAGCCGATGTTGTAAAAGACTCTACATTTACAATTAAAGGTCAATCGGTAAAAGACCAGTTTATACAGTCCCGCACAACACGCCAGTTGCTCGGTGTTATCAAAGCGGAAGGTTACGGTGTGCTTAAATCTGACTTCGTAACCCAGTTCATGCCTGCTAATGCTCTTGATACAGCAAAGGTTAAAGCTGAAAATATCGACTCCGTACGTTTCCACATGAGAATTCCTATGGGCGGTTATTTCGGCGACTCCGTCGTACCGATGAGAGTAAACGTGTACAAATTGAAAAAACTGCTACCATCTCCTATCTACAGCAATTTTGACCCGACAGAATATTATGATGAAAAGGACCTTATCGGTACAGCTTCATATTCCGCTTCAGGCATGAGTCTTCCTGACTCCATCAAATTGCAGAGATATCGCGAAATTGCAGTTAAACTGCCGCTTGAAATGGGTGTTGAGTTTTATAACGAATACATCAAAAATCCGGCTACATTCAACAGTCCTGAATCATTTGCGAAATATTTCCCGGGTGTTTACGTAACCACAAGTTATGGCAACGGACGTATGATGAACATCAACTCTTCAATCATCACTTTGTACTATCACAAACATCTGAAAATTGAAGAAAGAGATACTACCGTTCTTTATAAAGGTGAATATTTTGCCACAACTCCGGAAGTTATCACAAACAACAACATCAATCTGGAAATTGCGGACGATATTCAAAGCAGAATTAACAACGGAGAACCTATTATCCAGTCCCCTACAGGTTATGACGTTGCTTTGAGATTCCCGGCTCAGGAAATCATTGATAGATATAACTCCGAATTGAAGGGCAAGCTTGGAGTCATCAACAATGTTTATTTTGAAATTCCAGCTGAATCACTAAGCAATGATTACAAAATTACTCCTCCGCCGAGCTTGCTGCTTGTCAGAGCCAACGAAAAGAACAAATTCTTTGAAAGCGACATGCTGAACAACGAAGTTGATTCTTATTTCGCAAGATACGACAAAGCTTCCAAGAAATATATTTTCTCTGAAATGCGCGATTTCATAATCGACATTCTCAAAGAAAAAGAAGGCAAAGCGGCCGAAGAAGACAAGAATCTGCTGCTTGTGCCGGTAGAAATCGAAATGGAACAGGATCCGTATTACGGCAATACAACCATTACAGGTATCAAACCTTATGTTACAGCACCGTCAATCACAAAACTGGATCTCGACAAAGCGAAGGTTCGGGTAACATTCAGTAAACAGACTACAAGATACTAAAATATGAAGAGCATCAGAAATGATGCTCTTTTTTGTTGCTTTTATATATAATGTATTAAAAGTTCTTTGTTTGTTGCTATTTCAGTCTAATGAAACGGGTTTCTTTTGCATGATTAATGCAAATTCGTAAATTTGTAACAATATATATTTTCAGAAACCAAATAATCGAAATAAAGATGGCATCCAAATTGTGGGAAAAAACAGTACAGGTAAATCATGATGTAGATATCTATACCGTAGGTCTTGACCGGGAAATGGATATGTATCTGGCGCGTTACGACGTGCTGGGCTCTCTGGCTCACATCAAAATGCTGGAAAGTATCGGACTGCTGACTGCCGACGAACTGGCGGTGTTGTCCGACGAACTGCGCAACATCTACGATACCGTTGAAGACGGCAAATTCGTTATCGAAGACGGGATTGAAGACGTACATTCACAGGTTGAACTGATGCTGACCCGCAAACTCGGAGATACCGGAAAGAAGATTCATTCCGGCCGTTCCCGCAACGACCAGGTGCTGGTGGATTTGAGGCTGTTTATACGCAGCGAAATCGAATCCGTCACCAAATATATGACCGAACTGTTCAATACGCTTATAGCGCAGTCAAACCGCTATAAAGACGTAATTATGCCGGGTTATACCCATCTTCAGGTTGCCATGCCGTCTTCCTTCGGACTCTGGTTCGGAGCTTACGCGGAGTCGCTTGCCGACGATTTGACCGTACTGCTTGCCGCATACAAGGTGAACGACCGGAATCCGCTCGGTTCCGCCGCGGGTTACGGCTCGTCATTCCCGCTGAACAGAACCATGACCACCAATTTGCTGGGATTCGATTCTCTGGACTACAACGTGGTTCACGCCCAGATGGGACGCGGGAAAACAGAACGCACCGTTTCCAACGCTATCGCCGGAATTGCCGCAACGCTTTCCAAACTGGCGTTCGATGCCTGCATGTTCAGTTCCCAGAATTTCGGATTCATCAAACTGGCTGACGAATATACTACCGGCTCGTCCATCATGCCGCACAAAAAGAATCCTGACGTATTCGAGCTGACCCGTGCGAAATGCAACAAAATCCAGGCACTGCCGTATCAGATTAATCTGATTACAAACAATCTTCCATCCGGATATTTCCGCGACCTGCAGATTATCAAGGAAGCATTCCTGCCGGTATTCGACGAAATCAAGAGCATTCTGTCCATGGTAAACAGAATGATTGGCGAAATCAAGGTCAACGAACATATTCAGGAAGATGACAGATACAAATTCATGTATTCCGTTGAAGAAGTGAACCGTCTGACATCCGAAGGCATGCCGTTCCGCGACGCTTACAAAAAAGTGGGAATCGATATTGAAAACGGCAATTTTACTCCGGTAAAAGAAGTTCACCATACTCACGAAGGTTCTATCGGCAACCTTTGCAACGACAAAATTACAGCACTGTACAACGGAACGCTTTCCGAATTCCGATTCGAAAGATATCACGAAGCGTTCAACAGCCTGCTGAAACGATAAACAATTAAAGATGAAAAGCGTTATTAAAATACTTACCCTTGCACTGGTGATTATATCTTCAATCGCCTGCAGCAGAATCGACAGTTTCCGTATTCCGTATTTTCCGGTTCACATCGACCTTGACAACACCGGATTGTGGAACACCTACGGAGTCAGCGGTGTCGGCACCAGCCGCACTTTTATCCGAGAATTGAAAGTACCGGCAAATTTTCCGTACACCCAGCTGACATACACCGGATATGCCGGAGTATTGCTGATATGCGACATCAACAACGAACCGCTGGCATACGACCTTGCCTGCCCCGTTGAAGTGTCCTCTAACACAAGAGTATTTATCAACGACAAACTTGAAGCCGAATGCCCGGTGTGCGGTTCCAGATACAATGTTATCGAAGCGTACGGAGCTCCGATTTACGGCCCTGCAGTGGACAAGAAATACGGACTTCAGAGATATGTTACCGTTCCGACATCACTCGGCGGATATTTAATCAGACACAATTAAAATTATAAATATTATGGCTAAAGAAATTGTAATACTTGACGGCTTTGTGGCAAACCCGGGCGATTTGTCCTGGTACAAACTGAACACACTCGGAGAAGTAACAATATATGACAATACTCCTGACGACCAGATCGTGGAAAGATGCACTGACGCATTCGCCATATATACCAACAAAGTGGTAATCACAGCACAAATTATGGACCATCTGCCGAATTTGAAATTTATCGGCGTACTGGCAACCGGATACAACAACGTGGATATCGAAGCGGCAAACAAACGCGGCATCACCGTATGCAACGTGCCGAACTATAGTTCCAATTCTGTGGTACAGCTGGTATTCGCACACCTTCTGAACGTAGCTGACAACGTGCAGAAACATTCGGATTCCGTTTACAACGGAGACTGGAGCAACTGCGAGAACTTCAGCTACCGTCTTTCTCCGATGCTTGAAATTGCCGGTCTGACAATCGGTATTTACGGTCTCGGCAATATAGGTTCCAATGTGGCCAAAATCGCGAACGCATTCGGTATGAAAGTTATCTCTTTCACATCCAAATCGCAGGAACAACTGCCGAAATATATCACCAAAGTTAGCAAAAGCGAAATGTTCGAACAGTGCGACGTACTGTCACTGAACGCACCGTTGACAAAAGACAACAAAGAGTTTGTCAACGCAGAAACTCTTGCATTGATGAAACCGACAGCAATCCTTATCAATACCGCCCGCGGAGGACTTGTAAATGAACATGACCTTGCCGACGCATTAAACAACGACAAACTTTACGCTGCCTGTGTAGACGTTTTGGGAATTGAACCTGCATTGGCATCCAATCCGCTGCTGAAAGCAAAGAACTGCTACATTACACCGCATATTGCATGGCAAAGCGACGTAGCCCGCCAGTCGCTCCTTGACATCAGCTATGAAAACCTAAAAGCATTTGTTGAAGGCAATCCACAAAATGTTGTAAGATAATACAAAAAGCCGTGTCACAAGCCGGCTTTCTTATGATTCGGCTCAGTTTTTTCAAAATTCGCTTGCATATATAAAAGGAATAAAGTACTTTTGCAACGCATTTGAGCTACTGACATCGTCAAAAAGGCTAAAATAGCTGCCCGGATGGTGGAATCGGTAGACACGAAGGACTTAAAATCCTTTGGCTATTGCAGCTGTGCGGGTTCAAGTCCCGCTCCGGGTACGATTAAGCGTTGTTAATCTTTTGATTTTCAACGCTTTTTCTTTTATCCGGCAGCCAAAGGCTCAGCCAAAAAGAAGGCTCTGCATAATTTTCTTATATATAATCCTGCAGAATGTTCTGATTTTGTCCGGATACCTTGTTTAAAATTATACAAACCGAAATTCCGCATATATTAATTCTTGCATTTTTCGAGAACTTTTACGAAATTGCAACTTATTTATTTCCGTCGTTCAAATCAACTATATTATCCGGTTTTTCTCTCAGAGAACACTCACCGGGAATTTATATTCTAAAATTAATTTGAATGAAAAACAGAACAACCACCGAAAAATCTATGATAAAAAGATTACTGATACCTTTTATATTACTTGTCCTGCCACTAAATATTTTTGCATTCAATGCACAAACTGAAGAGTTGCTTCAACAACTGGACTCTTTGATTGCTAACAGCGACAAGTATATCCATGAAAAAGAAGCCAAACTAATTGAAATGCGAAAAAAACGCCCGTCCAGCCATCATCTTGAAGAACAGTTATGGTTCAACAAAATGATGTATGATGAATACTATGTATATGATGCGGACTCGGCGATGATGTACATTGACAAAAACATAAAAATTTCACGGAAACTCAAGCGAACCGACTGGGAACAAGAATGGCTACTGAACAAAGTTTTTATTCTTTCGGCTTCCGGATTGCTTGTTGAAGCAGATAAAAATTTATTGAGCATTCAATTTGAAAAGTTAAACGACAATCTGAAATACAGGTATTACGACATCAAAATTTACCTTTATTCCCATCTCGGTCAATATATCGGCGGACGGCCGAAACTTGCAGAAGAATATTATGCTACTGAAAGAAACTTGAGGTCAAAAGCAGAAAAACATATCTCCCACGACATGACGGAATACCATTCTTTCTACGGATTTTTGTATTTGCCGGAACCAAAATCAGCCAAAAGGGACAGTATTATCACTGAATTGAAAAATGCGGTTGACAACTCCCAACTTAACACCCGAATCGATGCAATAAACGCATACACACTTGCCGTAATCAGCCAAAATGACGGTAACGAAAACGATTATATCAAATATCTTGTGTACTCCTCCTTTGCGGACATCAGAATCTGCAACCGCGACATTGCGTCACTGGAAGAACTCTCCAGTCTGATGTATGAAAGAAATGATATCAACAGAGGATACACCTATATCAATTATTGTCTGAAAACCGCTCTGCTGTATCCTAACCGAGTACGTGTGGTGAACATCTCGTCCATTATCGACAAACTGCAGCATGCGTACCAGGCTAAAATTAAAGCGCAAGCTCAACTGCTGGAAAAACGATATCACACCTCCGTCGTACTGTTTTTTATTCTGTTGCTGACCGTCATCCTGATCTACATTCAGTTCCGCAAAATTTCCAACTCCAAAAAGGAACTTGCCCGCAAAAACGAACTGCTTAACACCCATGTCAAAGAACTGTCCGAAACCCAACAGATACTGGCATCGGTCAATCAGGAATTGAATACCGTAAACGAAAAACTCAAAATCAGCAACGAAAAACTTAAAGAATCCAACTACATTAAAGAGGAATATATCGGCTACGTTTTCTCCATCTGCTCCAACTATATCAGCAAACTGGAGAACTACCGCAAAAATATCAGCCGCAAAATCAAAGCCGGACAACTGAACGAAATACGTGATGTTACCGCAAAAACATCCATTGTCCAGCAGGAACTGAAAGAGTTTTATCACAGTTTCGATGCGGTGTTCCTGCACGTGTATCCGAACTTTGTCGATGATTTCAATGCGCTGCTACGACCGGAAGAAAGAATTACGCTGAAGGAAAACGAGCTGCTGAATACCGAACTCCGCATCTATGCTATCGTAAGACTCGGCATCAACGACAGCGTGAAAATTGCGGAATTTTTGCACTGCTCTCCGCAGACCGTTTACAACAACAGACTGAAGACACGAAACAAAGCGGTTATCCCGAAAGAAACATTCGCTGAAACCGTCCGTTCTCTCGGAAAAATGGAGAAATAATCTCCGTTTTTCCCATTTTCGACCGCCCGAACTTTCAAAAAAAGTTTACTTTTACTATATACCTATCATCCTTATATACAATATATTAATCTCTGCAAGAGTTTACTTCATGCTTTTACTCACCCCTAAATTCGAACCGGAATAGGAATACCTTTGCATCAAGTAAAATTATTGTTAACCTTAAACAGTTATATGAGTCAAAAATTAAATCTAAAGCAGACAATTGCGCGAACAGTCGCTGCTTTATGTCTGATTTTATGTTTCTCATTACATACATTTGCGCAGCAGATAAATGTATCGGGAAATGTAAAAGACGCAACCGGTGAAGCAATCATCGGAGCAAGTGTATTGGTTGAAGGTACCGGCAATGGCAACAGCACAGACATTGACGGTAATTTTATCCTTCAGGATGTGGAAAACGGCAGCCGCCTGACAATTTCCTACATCGGTTATGAAACCCAAACCGTTACAGTTAACAGCGATTCCCCGCTAAACATCGTATTAAAAGAAAGTGCACAGACACTGGATGAAGTGGTAGTAGTGGGTTACGGCGTACAAAAGAAAAGCGTTGTAACCGCATCTATTGCAAAGGTATCATCCGACGACCTTGCAGCGACAGCTCCGGTACGTGTAGACAACGCACTTAAAGGTCTTGCAGCCGGTGTTTCCGTAACATCATCTTCAGGCCAGCCGGGAGCCGCAGCCAGAATCCGCGTCCGCGGTATCGGTACTATCAACAATTCGGACCCGCTTTACATTGTGGACGGTATGCCGATTGAAGGCGGAATCGATTTTCTGAATCCCAATGACATTGCCTCTATCGAGGTTTTGAAAGATGCCGCATCAGGTGCAGTTTACGGTGCCCGTGCAGCAAACGGCGTTATCCTTGTTACTACAAAAACAGGAAACAAGGGTCGCGTGAAAGTGGCATACGATTTCTCTTACGGATGGCAGAGCCCGTGGAGATACCGCGACGTGCTTAACGCCAGCGAATATGCCGTTATGATGAACGAAGGCGCCATCAACGCCAACCAGCCTATCAAATACGCTGACCCGTATTCTTACGGTAAAGGTACCGACTGGCAGAAAGAGCTGTTTTATGAAAACGCTCCGGTAATGAACCACCAGTTGAGTGTGAGTGGCGGCAGTGACAAAGTAAGCTATTTGTTCTCCGCAGGCTACTACACTCAGGACGGTATCATCGGCGGTAACGTCGGACGTTCCAACTACGACCGTCTGACTTTGCGCAGCAATTCACAGTACATTCTGTTTGACGAAAAGGAATCACGCAACTGGTTGAACAATCTTACCGTGACTTCCAACCTTTCTTACGCGAAAATCAACAGCACAGGCATTTCCACCAACTCGGCATTCGGTTCTCCGCTGGGTTCCGCACTGGCAATGTCTCCGATTTTGGACGTATATGCAGAAGGTCAGGCAGCTCAGGACCAGCTTGACGCCTACGCTTCCAACGCGGACTTCGTTCCGATGTACAGCCCGGACGGCAAACTTTACACCATGGCCGGTGCAGAATACAATGAAATGGTCAACCCGCTGGCAGACCTTTCTCTTCCGGCTACCGACAACTGGAGTCACAAATTCGTAGCCAACTTCTCAGCAGAACTTCAGATTTGGGACAATTTGAAATTCAAATCTTCTTTCGGTATCGACCTTGCATTCTGGGGCTATGACGGATACGTAAAACCGTACTATCTGACAGCCAACAACAAAGCCAAACGTTCCAAAGCATTCTCAGGCAAGAACGACGGCAATGTATGGCAGGTTGAAAATATTCTTTCCTACAACAAAACAATTAACGAACACAGCTTCTCCGTTTTGCTTGGCCAGTCTGCCAAAAAGAATACCGGCAGCTACCTTGGCGGTGAACGTTTCGACATCAAAAATCTTGACCATCCGTATATCGACGCCAGCAGCGGCTTGCAGGAAAACGGCGACATGAGCGTTTTCGGCGGTCCGAACGACGTATCAACTCTTGCATCTCTGTTTGCCCGTGTTGACTACAATTATGACGAGAGATATATGATTCAGGCTACAGTGCGCCGCGACGGTTCTTCACGTTTCGGTTCAAACAACCACTACGCCGTATTCCCTTCCTTCTCTTTGGGATGGAACCTGACCAACGAACATTTTATGGAAGACAGACCGCAATGGTTGAGCAACACCAAAGTTCGTTTGTCTTGGGGTAAAAACGGTAACGAAAACATCGGTAACTTCCGCTATACAGTATTGACAGCATCAGGCAACAACTACATCTTCGGAAACGGCGAAAGCCTGGTCAACGGCGTGAAAGCCGGCGGTCTTGCCAACCCGGATTTGAAATGGGAAGAATCCGAACAGTTCGACATCGGTATCGATTTGGGATTTTTGAACAACTCCCTGACCTTTACTGCGGACTACTACAACAAGAAAACAAAAGGCATGCTGATGACCATGAACATTCCGTCATACGTCGGTGAGGCTAAACCTCTCGGCAACGTCGGCAAAATGGAAAACAGCGGTGTCGAAATGGAAGCCAGCTACAAATTCAGCGCCGGCGACTGGAGATTCCGCGTTGCGGGAAACATCTCCTATCTGCACAACAAACTGATTGAATACGGTAATGATACAGGCTGGGCAAACCTTGACTCCTTCCAGGGTTCAGGAACAATCAGCCGCGCACAAAACGGCAAACCGTTCCCGTTCTTCTACGGTTACAAAACCGACGGTATTTTCCAAAACATGCAGGAAGTGGAAGCATACACCGGAGTTAACGGTATGATTCAGCCGAATGCAGTTCCGGGTGACGTTCGTTTCGTGGACATCAACGGTGACGGCAAAATTTCCGAAGAAGACCGTACAGACATCGGTAAAGGTATGCCGGACTGGACATACGGTTTCAATATCAACGTGGCATGGAAAGGTTTCGACCTGAGCATGATGTGGCAGGGTACTATCGGCAACGACGTTTTCGACGCTACCCGCCGTACAGACATCGCAGCTACCAACCTTCCGTCATGGATGCTTAACCGCTGGACCGGTGAAGGCACAAGCAACCGCATCCCGCGTTTCGTGTTGGGCGACAACGTAAACTGGCAGTCTTCCGATTTGTTTGTTTATGACGGCAGCTTCCTTCGTTTGAAAAACATTCAACTGGGTTATACACTGCCTGAAAAATGGACAAGAAAGGCATTTATCTCCGCACTACGCGTATATGTTGCAGGCGAAAACCTGCTGACATGCACCAAATATCACGGATTTGATCCTGAAATCTCTTCTGGCGGCACATCTCTGGGTATCGACTACGGCGTTTATCCGCAGGCAAGAGTATGGACAATCGGAGCCAATCTTACATTCTAATATTTATCACTTAACACTAAATGAAAATGAAATTAAACAAATATATAGTATCATGCTGTCTGGCATCCTCTATGGTGTTTGCAAGCTGCTCCGATTCATTTCTTGAAGTAGAATCCAACACTCAGGAAACAATCGATACCTATTTCACTACAGACGAACATATACAGGAAGCGGTGGTTGCCGCATACGGACCGCTGCAGTGGCCGGACTTCTCCATGGGCCAGTACAACCCGGTAAACATCATGAGCGATATCATGGCGGAAGATATCTGGGTAGGCGGTGCAAACAAAACCGACAACCAGTTCTGGCACCTGATGATGAACTACGAAGCTCTTCCTAACAACTGCATGACAGGTTTGTGGACCGTGGCTTACAGCGGAATAAAACGTTCCAACGACGTTTTGACCTACATCGGCTGGGCCGGCAAAAACCTGACTGAAAAGAACGCTGCCTACTATGAAGCACAGGCTCGCGTATTGAGAGTTTTCTACTACAACTGGTTGTGGAAATTCTGGGGCAATATTCCTTATTTCGAAAAGAATCTTGAAGCTCCGTATATCTGCGAGCAGCAAACCGCAAACCAGGTATATCAGAATATGATTACCGACCTTGAAGGTGTTATCGCCATGAACGTCCTTCCGATGAAGGAAACATCTTCCAACTACGGACGTGTAACAAAAGCGATGGCTTACATGCTTTACGCGGAAATCGTGATGTATCAGAACGACGAAGCACGTTTCCCGATTGCATTGAACTACATGAAAGAGATTATCGAAAGCGGCGAATACGGTTTGGTTGAAAACTACGCCGACATCTTTGAAGAAAAAGGCGAATGGTCTTCAGAATCCATCTTCGAAATCAACTACAAAGACGACAACGCTGCCCGCTCATGGGGCAACCCGCTGTATGCCGGAGGAACAGTGCTGCCGCGTTTGATTTCTCCGCACAGCTGGGCTGACGGAACTGCCGGCCGCGACAACGGCTGGGGATTCGCTCCGGTTCGTACCGAAACTTTCGAAATGTTTGACGAAAGCGATGCACGCCGCGACGCTACCTGCTGGAACGCTGCAGCTGACGGCGATTACAAAAAACGTTTTCAAGATACAGGTTTCTTCCTTCAGAAATATGTGGCACGCAACGGCGGAAACGCAGACCAGATTGCAGATGCCGACTTGAACTACAACAACAACCTTCGCATCTACCGCTACTCCGAAGTTTTGCTTAATGCGACAGAACTTGTACTGAGAGGTGCAGGCAGCGGAAACGCCTATGAATATTTGAACAAAGTTCGTACCCGCGCCGGTCTTTCCGAAACAGAACCGACTATCGACAATGTTCTTGAAGAACGCCACCTTGAATTTGTCGGTGAAGGCAAACGCTACTGGGATCTTGTACGTACCGGTCGTGCAGCAGCGGTTCTTGTTCCTGACCAATACGGTTACAGAACCAATGCCTGGACAGCAAACAAAAAATATCTTCCGATTCCGCAAAGCGAAATCGATGCTGCTCAGGGTACTTTGAAACAAAACAATTATTAACCAGAACAATCCAAGACAATAAGATGAAAAATCTATTAAGATATACGGGAGTTGCGCTAATCATGACAGCCGCTACCCTAACATCCTGTTCTCCAGATGATTTTCCGGAACTGAGCGAAACGGGTATTCCGGTAGCTGCAGAATATGCCGATGCCGTTGACATTCAGGTAAATCAGGAAACAAACGAGGTTACTTTCAGTTTGAAAGCCCCGAAAGCAATGCCATACTGGTATTTTGAAGGCCAGAAACAGAATCCGTATTCTATAGTAAACGGAATGAAACGCATCTATACCGTTGCCGGCGACTACAATGTTGACGTGCGCATCGTGAATGCCAACGGTATCAGCGACGGAACAATTTCAAAGAGTTTCACTGTCAACAACACGCTTTTTGATTTTGCAAAATACGAAAACTTCATTGCCGGCGACAACACCAAAGAATGGTATATCGCCAAAGATGCCGAAGGCCACATGGGTTGCGGTCCTTCCGGAACAGACGGTTACGAATGGTGGAAAGCCCGGCCGAACGAACATTCGGACAAAGGTATCTATGATGATGTCGTAACCTTCAGCAAAGACAAATCCTACAACTACAATCCGGGAGCGGGCGGCACCATGTACATCAACAAGGACTGTACCCAGTTCGAAGAGTTCAGAGGTGACAGCCCGGAAGATTTCAAAGCTACAGTGGAAGCGCAAACCGCAACATGGAGCTTTGAAGTGGACGGTCCGGATCTGTTCCTTGTATTCCCTCCGAAAACTCAGTTCCCGTATATTGCCAACGACGATTTCTGGGCAAATCCGCGCATGAAGGTGCTGAGCATGAACGCAAAGAAAATGGAACTTTTGTTTGACAACGGCGTTATCGCATGGCACTATATTCTGACTACCGAAAAAGAAGAAATCTTCAACGGTTTCAAATATGACAGCGAATTCAACCTTTGGAAACAGGCAACAGTCAAAGAACCGACATTCTTCTACGCTCCGAGATGGAGTCAGATTGCAAATCCGGAATATACTCACGAAGGCGCAACCTACAAAGTCACTCTTCCGGCTGCAACATTTGAACAGTGGCAGGCTCAAATGAAACTTGAATCCAACATTTCAACTTCTGCGGCATCAAGCTACGACTTCTCCATAATCTTGAACTCCAGCACAAAACACGGCGGCGTTACCGTCAAACTTGTGGACGCTACCAACGATGACAACTTCTATTTCACTGAAAAAGTGGCCCTTAATCCGGGTGAAGACGCAGTGCTGTTCAAGAGCGGCATGAAAGGTATCGACATCAGTACTCTAGCTCTTGTGCTTGACTTCGGCGGAAATGCTGACAATACAGAAATTACAGTTCAGAACATCGTTTTGAAAGACCACGCCAACGATGACGGTACAAAACTTCCGGAAGACAAACCGGTGGAAGACAATATTATCTGGAACGAAGACGCTCCACTGAACCTTTGGAAAGGAACTCCGGTAAATACCGACTTCTTCTACGCAGATGCAAACTGGGCTCCTCACGCAACAGCTCCGACAATCACTCCGGCAGGTACAGGCTATCAGATCAGCCTTCCGTTACCGACAGTGATGCAATGGCAGGCTCAAATCTTCTTCCACACCGGCATGACTGCCAAAAAGGACGGAGTTTATGATTTCCGCTGCTCTTTGAAATCCAACAACGATATCAAGAACGCTACCGTAAAACTGGTGCAAAGCAATGAAGACGATGTGGACAATTCCGCAAACTTCTTCTTCACCACCAGCGTCAGCCTTATTTCAGAAGAAGAATTCATTCTGAAAATGCCAGCAATTGTTGCACCTTGCGACATGCAGGCTATCTCTCTGGTTCTCGATTTCGGCGGTAACCCTGAAAATACCGAGATTACTTTCGACAAAGTCATCTTCCAGAACCACATGGAAAAGAAATAAACCATCAAACGACCTGAATTAATGAAAGTGAACTATATATTATTCGTAATACTGACTTTCATGCTTTCCTGCAACGACAGCGACAAGCCTGAGAGAACAGACGTTAAGATCTCATGCAATCCGACCGAACTGACCTTTGCACACGCCGGGGAAACAAAAACCGTAAGCGTATCCTCCACCCGCGAATGGCTGATGTATTCGGAAGACAAATGGATTCAGTTTACCCCGAGCAGCTCTCTTGAAAGTGAAGCAACCGTTACGGTAACTGCCGAACCGAACAAGGATATTACAGAACGTACCGGAACGCTGGTTGTAAAATCCGGTACAGAACGCATCAGCATCTCCCTGAAACAGGGAGGTGTTCCGATGGCGGATTTGAAACCGAATACCGAGCTTGCCGAAAACTACAAACTGGTATGGCATGATGAATTCGACGATGCTTCCGCAAAAATGCTGAACGAAAAAGCATGGTGGTACGAAAACTGGGAATCGGGACGCGTAAACAACGAATTGCAACGTTACGTGCAGAGCGAAAAAACCGCAGCCATTGAAAACGGAATCTTGAAAATCCGCGCCATTAAAGAAGGCGATGAAGTTCAGTCCGCAAGAGTGAATACTTCCGAAAGCTGGAAATACGGTTATTTCGAAGCCAAACTGAAACTGCCGAAAGGCAAAGGCACCTGGCCGGCATTCTGGATGATGCCGAAAGAAGAAGGTCCGTGGCCGGACTGCGGTGAAATCGACATTATGGAAGAAATCGGCGGAAAACCGAACTATGTATCATCTTCCATTCACTGCAAAAGCTACAACCACGTGCAGAACACCCAAAAGACCCGCGAAACCCTTATCGACGGAGCCGAAGACGAATTCCACATCTACGCATTGGAATGGACTCCGGACTATATCCGCACTTACGTTGATGGCAAGGAACTGTTCTACTATCCGAACGACGGCAAGAACAACGCAGACACATGGCCGTTCAACAAACCGTTCTACCTGAAATTGAATCTGGCTTGGGGCGGAACATGGGGTGGCTCCCACGGCGTTGACGAAACCGCTTTGCCTGCGACTTACGAAATTGATTACGTACGTGTATTTCAAATTAAACAATGAGTATCATGAAGATTAAAATATTATTTGCATCCGCACTGCTGTTCAATCTCGGATTGCTCGGTTCATGCCAGAGCACTCCGGCCGACGATATCGAATCCAAAGTCGAATCTCTTTTGGAGAAAATGACGATAGAGGAAAAACTCGGCCAGATGAACCAGCTTAGTCCGGGCAGCATCGAAGATCTTGAAAAGAGAATCCGAAACGGTGAAGTCGGTTCGGTATTGAATATGAACACAGCTGAACAAATCAACCGCATCCAAAAAGTAGCCATGGAAGAATCCCGCCTGGGTATTCCGATTCTGGTATCCCGCGACGTTATTCACGGCTACAACACCATCTTCCCGATTCCGTTGGGACAAGCAGCTACATTCGACCCGGAAATTGTTAAAGCCGGTGCGAGAGTTTCCGCTGTAGAAGCCTCATCGGACGGTATCCGCTGGACATTCGCTCCGATGATAGACATTTCCCGCGACGCCCGCTGGGGACGTATTGCGGAAAGTTTGGGCGAAGACCCTTATCTGGCATCCGTTTTGGGAGCTGCGATGGTCAAAGGTTTTCAGGGCGACTCGCTGAACGATCCTTCATCAATCGCAGCATGTGCCAAGCACTTTGTTGCCTACGGTGCTGCTGAAAGCGGAAAAGACTACAACTCCACTTTCATTCCGGAGCGCGTGCTTCGCAATGTTTACATGCCACCGTTCAAGGCTGCCACAGAAGCGGGTTGCGCTACATTTATGACATCGTTTAACGACAACGACGGCGTTCCGTCCACTGCAAACAAATTCGTGTTGAAAGACGTGCTTCGCAACGAATGGAACTACGACGGTATGGTAGTGACAGATTGGGCATCCGTTGCCGAGATGATTAACCACGGATTCTGTACCGACCGCAAAGATGCCGCAGAAAAAGCAATAAACGCCGGTATAGATATGGAAATGGTCAGCGAAACTTTCATTGAAAATCTGAAACAGTCCGTTGCAGACAAAACCGTTTCAATGGAAACCATCGACAACGCAGTAAAAAATATTCTTCGTTTGAAATTCCGTCTGGGACTTTTTGACAATCCGTATATCAGCACTCCGCAAAGCGTTAAATATGCGAAAGAACATCTTGCTGCTGCCAGAAAAGCAGCAGAAGAATCAGTTATTCTGTTGAAAAACGATTCAGAAACACTTCCACTTGACAGCAAAGTCCGCACTGTTGCAGTTGTCGGCCCGCTTGCTGACGCACCGTACGAACAGATGGGTACATGGGTGTTTGACGGTCAGAAAGGACATACACAAACGCCACTTGCCGCTATCCGTGAAATGTACGGCGACAAAGTTCGTGTCATCTATGAAAAAGGTCTTGAATACAGCCGTGACAAAAGCGCAGTTGGCGTAATCAGAGCTGTAAATGCAGCACGCAGAGCAGATGTCGTCATCGCATTTGTCGGTGAAGAATCCATTCTTTCCGGCGAGGCTCACTCATTGGCAAACCTTGAACTTCAGGGCGCTCAGCGTAAATTAATTCAGGCACTTTCTGCAACAAATAAACCGTTGGTAACCATTGTTATGGCAGGTCGTCCGCTGGTAATTCCACAGGAAGTCAAAGCCTCCGATGCAGTTCTGTATTCTTTCCACCCGGGTACAATGGGTGGCCCGGCAATCGCGGATATTCTGTTCGGAAAGGTAAATCCGAGCGGCAAAACTCCGGTAACTTTTGCCAGAATGACCGGCCAGTATCCGATATATTACGCACACCACAACACAGGTCGTCCGTCCAACCCGACAGAGATGCTGGTTGACGAAATTCCGGTAGAAGCGGGACAAACATCCATCGGCTGCCGTTCCTTCTTCCTTGATGCAGGAACTTCTCCGCTGTTCCCGTTCGGTTTCGGACTTTCCTACACAAAATTCGAATACAGCGATTTGAAACTTGCTGCCGAAAATCTGAAATCTGACGACAGCATCGAGGTTTCCGTAAATTTGAAGAATGCGGGTAAATATGACGGTACAGAAGTGGTACAACTTTATGTGCAGGACAAAACTGCATCGGTAACCCGTCCGGTAAAAGAATTGAAAGCCTTCAAACGCGTTACATTGAAAGCCGGCGCATCCGAAGAAGTCAAATTCAGCGTTCCCGTTTCAGAACTCGCATTCTGGAATCTCGATATGAAACATACCGTTGAACCTGGAGATTTTAAACTATGGGTAGGAACAAATAGTGATACAGGTTTGAGCATTGACTTTTCCATTACTGAATAACAAGAGTTGAAGCAACAATTGTTTTCACAACACATCCGGTTATCTTCTTCAAAATGAAGTTTAACCGGATTTTTTATTTTTCAAATGCTTGAATACAAAAAATAATTCAAATAAAATTTTCAAAATAACGGATTCGGGGTGACATTATATATTTTTATATGAATTGGCATCGTGTTTCTGTTTCTTTAACAAAAACATCACAACTCCCACTGAAAGCCTGTCTACACTGACAACAATATTCAACCTCATTTTTCTCCTGCAGCAGTTCTATCTCGTTTTTGTTTACGGAAAAGGTCATTAATATCTTCTTTATCATAACAAATTACAGAAATCCTTTACTAATCAAAAATGACTAATCCCGAGCGAAATAGAGTTGAAATTTACCTAAAACATGGGATATTATAAAGCATAATTAATGGGTAATTTTGTACGCTAAAAAAGCGGAAATCCGCTAATGACAAGAAAGTCAAATTTATAAATGAACGAACTTTATAAACATATATAAAGAACGGTTATCTAACAAATAAACAATTATTATTTAATTCAAATCAGATAATGCGGGAGAAAAAAGCACTTATACTTCTTATAACAATAGCATTATTCCGTTTTAGTGCATTTGCATCTGCATCACATACTTTTAGCGGTAAAGTAAAAGACGCCGAAACTCATGAAATATTGTCTTTTGCAACGATTCTTCTTGAAGGAGACATTTATCACTATTCCTGCAGTGCTGACGAAAACGGACATTTCAAAATGCCCAATCTGAAAGAAGGACGATATAATCTTTCAGTTTCTTTTGTAGGATACAAAACAATGAAACGCAGTATCAAACTGAACAAGAACATCTACATGTCCGTCAACCTCCACTCAAACAACCAGCTTAACGAGGTTGTCATTACAGCAACAGAGTCCAAGGGTATCGTAACAGCTTCCCGTATCGACCGTCCTGCGATGCAGCACCTGCAACCTTCAAGTTTTACCGACTTGCTGGAACTGTTGCCGGGCGGTATGTCCAAAGACCCTGATATGGGTTCGGCAAACACTATGGCGATGCGTGAAACCGGTATTATCAAGAGTGACGGTACCAAAGGTAACGTCGGAAACGATTATTCCATCACTTCATTGGGCACCCAATTCGTAGTAGACGGAATTCCGATGAACACCGACGCGAACCTGCAGACCTCTCCGGGATCCAGCAGCAACAGTGCCGAAGACCGCCGAAACATCGTAAACCGCGGTGTGGACATGCGTTCCATCTCTACCGATGATATCGAAAGCGTTGAAGTGGTTCGCGGTATTCCATCAGCCGAATATGGCAACCTGACCAGCGGTATCATCAATATCAAGAAAATCCGCAAGGTTACCCCGCTTAACGCTCGTTTCAAAGCCGACGGTTACAGCAAACTATTTTCTGCCGGCAAAGGTTTCGCCGTTCCGAAATACAACAACAGCGTCTTCAACCTTGACATCGGATATTTCGATGCAAAACCAGATCCGCGTAACAACCTAATCAACTACAAACGTCTGAACGGTTCCATCCGCTATACGTTTGACAACGAAATTATCAAATATTCCGCAGCCGTTGATTATACCGGTTCTTTCGACAATGCAAAAGAAGACCCGGAACTAAACTACGGTAACATCGATACCTACAAATCATCCTACAACCGTGTAGCTTTGACCAACAACTTCGTATGGAGTCTTCCGAAATGCGATTTTGTAAAAGGTATCTCGCTGAACACTTCCGTAAACGCCCAGTTCGACCGTCTGGAACGAACCAAACTGATTTCCCCGCAGCGATACATGATTGTTCCGTCAACCGTAACTGCCGGTGAACACGACGCTACCCTATTGTTCAAGGAATATGTAGCAGATTATCTGTGCGACGGAAAACCGTTCAACGCATTCGCCAAATTGAAAGCGGATTTCGGCTATTCAAACGACCTGTTGAAACATGATTTGAAAGCTGGTGCAGAATGGAGCTATACCAAAAACTTCGGTCAGGGACAGGTTTACGACCTTACTCGCCCGTTACAAGCCGGCGGCTGGAGTTCCCGTCCAAGAGCGTACAGAGACATTCCGGCATTGCAGAACCTTAACTTCTTTGCAGAAGAGTTGTTCAGGCTCAAACTCGGCAACCACAGATTCGAGCTTATGGGCGGTGTCAGAGCGCTTGCTCTTGTCGGCCTTGACAAACGATATACTTTGAACAACAAATTCTATTTAGACCTGCGCTTCAACGGTATCTGGAAGATGCCAAAAATCCTCATCAAAGGCAACGACCTTGAATTTGCAATCGGCGGCGGTGTCGGAAGTACAACAAAGATGCCTACATTGGATTACCTGTTCCCGGACAACTACTATAACGATATTATCCAGCTCGGATATTACGATGCAGCAAAACCGGAAGAAAACAGCCGCTTCAATATCGTCAGCTATGTCAGCGACCGTACCAACTATGATTTGCGTCCGGCACGGAATCTGAAATGGGAACTTCGAGGCGATATTTCATACGCAGGAAACCGTTTAAGCATCAACTATTTCAAAGAAGAAATGAATTCCGGATTCCGTTACATGGCAACATACACGCCGTATTCATACAAGCAGTATGATGCCAGCCAGATCAACGGTTCTACCCTTACCGGTCCTCCGGTACTTGAAGATATTCCGTACATCATGCAGAAAAAACTTGACGGATTCAGCAAAGCGGAAAACGGCAGTCGTCTGGTTAAAGAAGGGGTGGAATTCCAGTTCCGGTCTCAGCGAATTAACCCGCTTAGAACTATCGTCAATATCAACGGAGCATGGTTTCGCTCTACATATACCAACAGTACACGAATGATGAAATCCGTTTCCGAAAGTGTAAACAGCCAGGCATTGTCCGACAAATATATCGGTATCTACGACTGGAACGACGGTAATGTTTACCAGCAGTTCAACACCAACATCATGCTGGATACACAGGTCCCTGAATGGGGATTGATTTTCTCCACCTCATTCCAGTTCATGTGGTTTACCAGCAAACAGACACAGTACCGTGAAGGAATTCCGGAAGCATACTTGTCTGCCGAAGACGGTCTTGAACACCCGTACACACAGGAGTCAATGGAAGACCTTTATCTGAAGCATCTTGTTATTCCGTTGAGTCCGGGAATGTTTGACAAATACACCGTTCCGATGGCATTCTACATCAACCTGAAAGCCACCAAGAAAATCGGCAAATTTCTATCACTTTCCATGTTTGCGAACAAACTGATTGACTACACTCCGAGCTTTGAAAGCAACGGACAGATTGTAAGACGAAACGTAAATCCGTATTTCGGTATGGAATTGAACTTCACACTATAAACAGAAAATTATGAAATACAACAACCAAATATTCTTTGCAATTTTCTCAATCATTCTTCTGGGCATCACCTCCTGCGACGACATGAAAGAGATTCCGACAACAGCAGCGAAAATTGCCATCAATCTGCCGGAAAACGTATCCGCAGGCGATATTTACAACGATTCATTGACATGTGTCAACCTTTCCAGCGGGTTAACTACAAAAATAGCAGCCGACAATCTTGACGAGATGCAAAACGGTTTTTACAACATCTTCTACAAAGCCAGTGTAGATACAAAATCCGATATTGCAGGACTGTTGAGAGGTTCTATCGAAAATGTAATTATTGACAATAGACACAACAGTTACACAATTGACGCACACCTGATTCTTGACAAAGACGATTTTATTATCGAAGAGATTTTCTTTACAGGAACACTTCGTGAAAGCGGCAAGCAGTATTACGGCGATTCCTATGTAAAACTTTACAACAACACAGACCACGTGCTGTATGCCGATGGTGTTGCTTTCATGGAATCCAAATTCGTTTCTACTCTTAATTACGAATATAAACCAGATATCCACATGGACACCATGACCGTTCAGGCCATCTATGTTATTCCGGGAACCGGCAAAGAACACCCCGTTCAGCCGGGCGAAAGCGTGCTGCTTTGCGACACCGGTATCGACCACAGAGTAGCCAACCCGAATTCTATGGATTTGACCATGGCAGACTGGGAATGGTATGATGTATCCACTAAGCCGAACAACATGGATATCGACAGCGAATTCGTTGAAAATCTCGACAAATGGTACTGCTATACCCTGTCTTTCTTCGTGCTTCACAACCGCGGGTTCCGCTCTTACGCTATCGGCCGAATTCCGATTAACAAAGAGAAATATCTAAAAGATTACTGGTATACATACGACTATATTATCACCTCTCCGAACGGCAACTTTCCGATGAGAAACAGCGCATACAAATTTCCGAACGACTGGATTCTCGACGGGGTAAACTGCAGCGTGGAAGCTGAAAGACAATGGGCTATTCTACCTCCAAGTATTGACGGAGGATGGACCTATTGCGGCAAGATTGACCACGACAAAACAAGATATTTCAAAAGCGTACGCCGAAAGATGATTGGACTGAATGAAAAAGGGCACAAAATTCTGCAGGATACCAACAATTCTACCGATGACTTCAATCCGGAATGTGTACCGTCTGTTATTGAGGAACAGCACTCATCCATCAACGCAGAAGGTGACAAATCAGTAAAAATAACGTACGATGGTGTAATCGAAGTAAAATAAAAGCAGTATATGAAGAAACTTTCAATCATATTATCTTTAATTTTAACCTATCTGAGTTTAAGTGCAGCGAAAACCGATTCACTGACCATTTATGACAGAACTTTTGCAAACAAGAGCGCCATTGAAGACCGATTCTTCTCTCTTGTTTACACCAACCCGGCAATGAAATTTGCCCAGCACGCATATACCCTTAACGAGATTCATGCCGGATGGGAATATCTGAAAGAAGACGAGGCATCCGTAGCCCAGATTGGAACCGGAAGAAGCCGTGGACTGATTAATATTGACGCATTTATTCAGAAAGGCAAAAGCAGCCTTTGGGGCGTTGCCAGATATCTGAACGGCAAAAAACACGGACGCAAATGGAGCGAAACTTCCGATTATATGACCGTTTATCCGTACGTTATGGGCGATACCATCGGCGGAGACACAAAAGCCGAACAATACTACTTTTCCGGCGGATATTCTTACAGAGTTGGGGGCATGACCTACGGTGTTGAGGGATCCTACTGCGCCAACATCGAATACCGCAACGCCGACCCGCGTCCGAAAAACCTGACAGGCGATTTGAACATCACATTAGGTATTTCCGGCAAAATCAGCAAAATTTATACACTCGGCGCTGCCGTACATTTCAGAAAATACAAACAGTCCAATGACCTGCAGTTCTACAATGAAATCGGCGTTCCGAACATCTATCATTTTACAGGTCTGGGCACTGACTATTACCGTTTCCGCGGAGCTAAAGGAAATTCATTCTACAAAGGACATTCATTCGGCGGGAGTTTAAACCTGCTGCCGCAGAAAGCACGTGCAGAAGGTCTTGCAGCAACCGTCAGATACGACAACTTCTCGTTCGAAAAGGTTATCGCCTCTCTTAACGAACTGCCGATGGCATCCGTAAACGAACATAATGTCAAAGGCGAACTTGCATGGAGAAGCGACAGCGAAAATACCCACAAATGGGGCTTGAAAACAGCCGTACTTTACACCAAACGCATCGGTTCGGAAAACATATTCGGAGAACCGTCCGGAAACATCTTCCCTCAGATATCTTCCGAAGAAAAATATTTGAACAGAATCTCTGCAGGAGCAATTTCCGGCATATATGAATACAACTTCAACCCAGATTTACGGATTTCTCTGAAACCCGAAATTAATTACACAGATATCAAGACCAGATATGCAATTCCTGAAAAAGAAATGAACGTCACCCGCATCGGTGGAGACCTGAATTTCAAAGTAATAGCCCGTTTAAAGATGTGGTTGATTCAGGGAGAAATCGGCGCTCTATATAACGCTGCCACTAATCACTCCCTGCTTTTGGGACCTGAAAATACCCAAGATAAGGTATTGCTCAACAAACAGATCAACTCTAACTTTGCATCATTGTCATCTGACCTTACAGGCTTTCATGTAACTTTAAGGACAGATTTTTCATGGAAAAGCAAGTATGCTCTGTTTTTAATGGTCAGATACGATTACAAACATGAAACAAGGCCATCAACCGGCAATTATACAACCGGTTGCGTTGGTTTTACATTTTAGCGGATAGAAAAAAAGCAGTCAATAGTCTAATTATCAACATATTATATAACATTAAAAATTATGATTAAAAAAGTATTTACTTTCGTAATCGCAGGAATGATGTCTGTCGCGACACTTTCCGCTCAAAAACCAGCATTACAGTGGGCTGCCTTACAAGATGGTCCACTTACTGAAATTGCAGTGGACATTGCACCTTCTCAAGACGGTAACGTGTTCATTCTTAACAATTTCTATTCAAAAACAGAACCGGAAAACAATGTCACCTATTATGATTACTGGAACATTGAGGACGGAACAAGAACTAACGAAGCTGTAGTTAAAGGTTCAATAGACCCTGATGACGGACCTAACGGTGTTGTAAGTTTGTCATTGTTCAAGATAGCTCCTGACGGTCACTTGTTATGGTCCGTAAGTTCAACTCTTGGAGATTTCTCCGGTGGCGGCAATATCGCAGGGACAGCAGACGGAGGTGTTATGCTTGCTCTAAAAATGAGAAATACCAAAGCATATGAATTCAATACACTTATTCGTTTGGTCGACAAAGACGGTGTTGAGACTTCAGTAACATGGGACAACCCTTCTGTTGACGGCGAATGGATTTATCAACCGGTATTTGTAAAAATCAGCAAAGAAGGTAAAATCGAATGGACTAAAAAAATAGATGCAGGGTACCAAATTGAAGGTGTCCGCAAGAGCCCGATTGAAGGTTTCGATTTTAAAGATCTTGTAGTTGACGAAGAAGGCAACTTCTATCTTGGCGGTAACTTCAGTACATCTATCAACTTTGGAGAAAAAGCCAACTTCACAAAAGCAAGAAACGTAACTTCTTCATGGGACGGAGATACTCAGGGTGACGCTCCAAAAGATTTCTTCATCGTGAAATTGAATGACAAATGCGAACCAATTTGGGGATTCCAACTTGACAGCGACCGTCTGAAAACCGAAGATCTTGTAGGTCTTGCTTACAAACCGGCAGTTAACGGACAACCGGCAAAATTGTTTATGCAGGGTTATCTGAAAGCTCTAAACAGCAACAGAACTACTGTTGTAAAAATCGGTAAAGATGATATCGTTCCTAATGAAAACCAAAGCCCTATTTACGGAGAAATTAATCCGGAAACCGGAGAATTTAACTGGGCAAAAATTCTATACATCAACAGAAACACAAAAGGCAGCGGTGCAATAAAAGCTATGGGGCTTAACTATTCCAAAGATGCCATCTTCTTGTACGGCAGCTACCAGGGCGATATTTACCAAGGTGAAGAGCCGTTGTTAACCAACGAATATAAAGGTAAATACAACGGTTATATCATCAAAACAAATATTACAGACGGAACTGTTACAGGAGCTGTAAGAATCAAGAATCCAACCAACGCTAATGATATTACAGAGATTCAGGGTGCTTATGAAACTAAAGACGGAATTCTTGCTACAGGATACGGGTTGTTCAGTGCATCCAACATCTATATGTTTGACAAGGCACTAACACAGGAGAGTCAGGAAACTATGATAATTAAAGAAGCTCCTATGGGAGTTTCTACATGCTCCGCTATTATCGGAGACAATATGCTGGTAAATGCAATGCGTGGCAAAATGAATGTAATATTGCCGGAAGCTCAGATTACAACAGATTTCAGATCATACGGAAATGCAATGTTCGGTTGCATTTACACAGGTCACAAGATTGCTGATGTAATTACAAGCGTTGAAAGTATTGCTCAAAATAATGACGAATTCAACGCATACGGTATTGAAAATGCAGTTGTCGTTGAAACAGTTAAACCATGTGAAGTATATGTTTACAACATCATGGGTAGCCTTGTAGCCGCACAATCGGTTCAGGAAGGCCAAACAGTCATTACACTTGACAAAGGTATTTATATTATAAACGGTGTAAAAGCTATTGTAAAATAGGAAAAAGAGCATATAAATTAATCAACCGGTTACCTATATATTTAATAAACAAAAAAGGTAATCGGTTGATTAATTAGAAAATAATTGATTAAATTTAAAATATTTTCATATCAAAATAACATAAAATGAAAGCAGTAAAACTTACTATCATCGCAGCCATTGCTGCGGTATCTCTATTGAATGTTTCGTGCGGTAACAGCAACAAACAGGAGAAAGAAACACAGGCCGAAGAAACCGTAGTTTCAACAGCAATGGAAGTTGACGAAGTTCTTGCAAATGCAGACTCTCTTGTCAACAAAGAAGTTGAAATTGAAGGCGTATGCGCTCACATTTGCGCTCACGGGGGTGGCAAAATCTTCCTTATGGGCAGCGACGATACCAAAATGATTCGTGTTGAAGCAGGAGAACTTGGTTCTTTCAAAAAAGAATGTGTAAACAGCATTGTTAATGTTAAAGGTGTAGTTATTGAACAAAGAATTGACGAACAGACAGTTCTTAAAATGCTTGAAAACGCCAAAAACCAAACCGGTGAAAAACACGGAGAAGGAGAAGAAGGCGGTTGTAGCACAAGCAAAAAAGCAAACAATGTTCAGGGTAACACCGCAGAAGAAGTTGCAGCAAATTACCGTGCTAAAATTGCAGCAAGACAAGAGGCTGAAGGCAAAGCATATCTTTCAACTTACGTCATTGTAGCCAAATCTTATGAAATCAAATAAAATTGCTTCAAAAATAAGGAAATGGTCACGATTCATACATCGTGACCTCTCCTATTTTATAGCGGGTGTGGTTCTTATCTATGCAATTTCAGGTATCGCAATGAATCACAGAAGTTCTTTCAACCCGGATTATTCCGTAGAAAGAATGACTATCCAGATTGCAGAACAGATGCCGCCAAAAAGTGAAATCAACAAAGCATACGTTCTTGATTTGCTTGAAAATCTTGACGAACAGGGCAATTATACCAAGCACTACTTCCCGACTGAAGGCTCAATGAAGGTCTTTTTGAAAGGAGGTTCAAGTCTTGTCGTTGATTTGAACTGCGGCAAAGCTGTTTACGAAAAACTTACCCGCCGTTATATCCTTAGTTCCATGACTCGCCTGCACTACAATCCGGGACAGTGGTGGACTTATTTTGCAGATTTTTTTGCAATAAGTTTAATACTTTTGACTGTTACCGGCATCATTATGGTCAAAGGGAATAAAGGGTTGTGGGGACGTGGCGGCATCGAACTCCTTGCCGGTATAGCGATTCCGCTGATATTCCTGTTTATGTAACTGAAATATCGATTTACAATCCCCTATAAAAAATATACAACCCTGATATGGAAAATATCATAGAATGTAAAAATCTGACTCACTACTACGGCAGTCGCCTGATTTATGAGAATTTGAGTTTCAACGTACCGAAAGGTCGTATTCTGGGACTCCTTGGAAAGAATGGAACAGGAAAGACTACCACAATCAACATTCTGAGCGGTTATTTGAAACCCCGCTCGGGAGAATGCCGTATTTTCGGTCAGAATATCCAGGAAATGCATCCCTCCACCCGAAAAAATATCGGACTTCTGATTGAAGGACATGTGCAGTACCAGTTTATGAACATTGAAGAAATCGAAAAGTTCTACTGCGCTTTTTATCCCGGTCAATGGAGAAAAGAAGCCTATTACGAGCTGATGAAAAAACTGAAAGTTGCTCCGAAACAGCGCATCAACAAGATGTCCTGCGGACAGCGTTCACAGGTCGCTTTAGGCCTGATTCTGGCTCAGAATCCGGAACTGCTCGTGCTGGACGATTTCTCTCTGGGACTTGACCCGGGCTACCGCAGACTATTTGTAGATTATCTCAAAGACTATGCGAATGCCGAAAACAAGACAGTTTTTCTAACGTCTCATATCATTCAGGATATGGAACGTCTGATTGACGACTGCATCATTATGGATTACGGACGTATTCTTACCCAGCAGCCGGTAAACGATTTGCTGAACAATCTGTACAGATATACATGCACAGTGCCGGACAGCTGTAAAGAAGTGTCGCTTGACGAGAATTTTTATCACCCGTCAGTGTTGCGGAATGTTTTTGAAGCCCACTCGTTCCTTCCGGTTCAGGAAGTTGAAGAAAAACTGAAGGCTGCAGGAATTCCGTACAGCAATCTGAAATGTGAAAACGTAAACCTTGAAGACGCATTCATAGCGTTGACAGGAAAGTATTAATCAATTGAAACTCTCAAAAGATGAACGCTATATTCTATAAAGAATGGATCAAGACACGCTACTTCTCTCTGCTGGCTCTGTTGACAACATTAGGCTTTACAGGCTATGCCATGCTGAGACTGAACCGCGTGATATCCATGAAAGGTATTGAACATATATGGGAGGTAATGTTGAGCCGCGACGCTATTTTCGTCGAGATTCTCGAATACGTTCCGCTGATTGTCGGCATTCTTTTCGCCATCGTACAATTCGCGCCGGAAATGCACAGAAAGTGTCTGAAACTGACACTTCACCTGCCCTACTCACAGACAAGAATGATTAATGAAATGCTGTTGTTCGGATTCCTGGTTCTTGCAGGATGTTTCGCAACAAACTACATCGTTATGTTCTTTGTTTTGCAGGATTTGTTTGCACCCGAACTGTATTCCAGAATTTTGTTGACAGCCGCTCCATGGTATCTTGCAGGTATCGCATCCTATATGCTGACATCCTGGATTACACTTGAACCGACATGGAAAATGAGAGTATTCAACACATTCGTTTCATGTTTGCTTCTAAAGATATTTTTTATGGGTTCCGCACCCGAAGCATACAACGGATTTTTGCCGCTGCTTGCCGTTTGTACACTGCTGACTGCAAGTTTCTCCACCCTTTCAATGGTGAGATTCAAAGAGGGCAAGCAAGATTAGTTTAACAACAGAAAAAGATTAAAACAATGATACGATTCAGCAAAATTCTTTTGTATATCACATTAACAATCCTTGTTCTGTGGCAGCTACCGTGGTGCATCGATTTCTTTACTTCCAAAGAAACACGGATTCCGTTTACACTATACAGTTCGCTGAAAGAGGACTTCATTTCCATCACCCACGATGAAGCCAAAGGCGGAATTATAGGAACAGACCAGCAGGGTCAAATATACAGCCAGCACGAAATTGACAGCCTTCTACCCTTCTTCTACATGCGTCAGCTAGTGTCCGATGACAGGGTTCCGGATACCGTAAACGGTGTAAAAATTATGCCGCACATGGTGCAAAGGACCAACTTCAACTACAAGAGCAATCCGTCTGATTTAAACGCCAAAAAGCCGGCTTTGTATCCGCTTATGGAAAGCATGTCCGGACGTGTTGATCTGGAAATGCCTGACGACGTGTTCAGAATCACAGACAAAGGGATTGAATTCATCACCATCAGTTCAAATTCAATTGACGAAAAGAAAAGCGGCCGTTTTACAAAAAAAATGGTCGAAAAGGGTTTTACATTCCCAGCCAGACAGATTTCTGGCAATCAGACTACCAAAAAGGATTATGACGAAGGTTATCTGATTCTGGACAAAGAAGGCAAACTTTTCCAATTGAAAATGGCTGTAGGTACTCCGTATGTCAGACAGATTGAACTGCCGGAGAATATTGAATTGAAGAATGTGTTCATTACAGAATTCCGAGACCGCAAAACACTCGGATTTCTGGTAGATACAGAAAACAAGTTTTACGTTTTGGTCAACAAAACATACGACCTGTACAATACCGGCATTGCTTTCAATCCGGTAGAAGAAGGTTTGGTTATTTTCGGTAATATGCTGGACTGGACTGTTTGTGTTACAACAGATGAAGGATGTGACATCTATGCACTTGACGCATACGATTATACACAAATCAAACAGATGAAAATCGAGATGGAGAGCAATACTCCGTTCGGACTTCATTTTACTTCATACAAGGACAAATATATAAAACCCAGATTTTGAATATTGACAATTTTTTAATAAATTGCATCTGATTACAAACTGCGGATTTTTAGCCCGCATAAAATTCAATTCAAAATTAAAAAATTAAAAACGAAGCATTTATACTTATGACTAAACGATTATATTACAGAGCCAACGACAAAATGGGGGACATGATTTGCGACAATTATACATTGTTGCAAGTCATGAGTCGATTCGGTCTTTCTCTTGGATTTGGAGACCATACAGTAAAGGAAGTATGTGACCGCAACAATGTAGATTGCGATACCTTTTTGTCTGTGGTAAACTTTGTCATCGGAGATAATGAATACAAGGTTAACAGCAACCAAAAAATATCCATTCACACTTTGATGAATTACCTAAAAGAAGCTCATAATTACTTTATCGGTTACCAACTTCCTCTTATCAAGGAAAAACTGATGGTATTCCTTAAAGATTCTGACGTTAAAGTTTCCTATATAATCATCAAATTCTTCGACGCCTACTTCAACGAAGTGCGCGAACACATGGATTATGAGGATAAACACGTGTTTAAATATGCAGAACAACTTCTAGCCGGAGAAGTTGACAAAAATTTTAATTTCTCTGAGTTCGCCAGAATGCACGATCAGGTTGATTCCAAACTGGCGGAATTGAGAGATATTATTATCAAATATCTACCTGTCACAGGAGACAAATATTATACAAATTCTCTTCTGTTTGAAATCTTTGCCTGCATCGAAGACCTGGACTCTCACGGAAGAGTTGAAGATTGCATGTTCGTACCGGCCGTACTCAATCTTGTTAGAGAAATGGAAGGAAAATGAAAACAACCCAAACTTTAAATATTGCTATTGTTGAAACCTCCGACATTGTACGTTGCGGACTTTCATCGATATTGCAAAAATTACCTGACGTGAAAGTTGCTACAATAGAAATCACGTCAATGGAGGGATTACATCACTGTATCAAGGGACATCACCTGGATATTGTAATAATAAATCCGTCTTTCAGCGGCTGGTTCAATATGAAGAACTTCAAAGCTGCGTATCCAGATTTGTCTGTTAAATTTGTCGCTATCCTTTGTTCCGTTACTGATTCCAATCTTCTTAAAGATTATGATGATACTATCAACCTGTATGACGGAATTGAAGAACTGAATAAAAAAATCGTCGCTTTAATGAGAATTGAAAATGACAACAATGATGATGATTACGAAACATTAAGCCAGCGAGAAAAGGAAATTATATACCATGTTGTAAAAGGTATGACCAATAAGGAGATTGCAGACAAACTATGTATCTCTGTTCATACCGTTATGACGCACCGTAGAAATATTTCCAAAAAACTGCAAATTCACACTCCTGCCGGACTTACTATCTTTGCAATTGTCAACAAAATTGTCGAATTGGATGAAGTTTCATTAGAATAATACCTAATATCTATGAGTACAGGGTTACAAAATACCCTTAAATAGCTATTGTTTGAAGTTGTTGACTGATTTATCTTTGTAATCAGAATACTAACAAATTAATTACAATAGCCAAAAGTCAAAGAACTCCTCGAAGTGATTCGCGGAGTTCTTTATTTAACAGTTGTCGCCTTCGGCAACAGCCGCAAAGGAAATGTGTCATCTATATTGACCAACGTTGAAAACAAAATCAATATTGAACATGTTATACTTATAACTCGAGGCTCAAAAATGAAATAAATTATGATTCGGGAAAATATCAATTCTTGCACAATTCTCATGCGAACAAATATCCAAGATGCTCAATTTGTTCAATACCGTTCGAAATAGTCCGACAACTTGGGTTTCTGATTTGCAAGATGTACGAGGATTATAACCTTCGCCATTAATGTTCTTTTCAGTCTTCTATAATTAGCAACAAAACAAGGCTTCTCCGTATTGAAGAAGCCTCGCATATACATTAAGCTATTACGACTATTAGTAAGTCACGGTATAGGTACAAGTATTCTTTTCGTCACTCAATTTTGTCCATTTCTCGTTTTTAATCTCATACTTGTATCCATATTTTGGATAGTTAGGATTTTCTAATTCATGTCCTACATGGATTTCATAATAATATTCATACACCTCATACGGTTCTACATATGAAAATTTTGTCACATATTTATCTATGTCAAACTCATACTTCACAGGGAACATCTTCTCTTTTGAGCCCTTGATTTCTCTCCCTGTCTTCTTATACACTTTACCCGGCTCATAAAAAAGATCTTTTACCGAAGTCCCATAGCGATCTATATTATTAAATATCGTTTCCATCAGACAATCCGAACCTTTACCTAATAAGCCTATTTGGAATAATATATTCTCAATATGCTCTACGTTACCTTCTCTTCCATCATCGCGGTTTCCAGCTTCATAAAGAAATCCGTTGAAATCAATATTCGCTCTATTAGCTGGATAGAGGTTCGGGTATGTCTTATCGACTGAGAACTCATCAATTGTTGTAGTACCTTCCCATCCTCCAAAATCCGGCGTCTCACTCTTTATTAACAATCCATTGGTATAAAATAATTTGCGGTACCATCCTTCATCTTCATATAATTTAGCCAAACGTCCGTCTTCGGTATATTCTACTAGATCTTCACTAAAACAATCGGGTAAAGAAATACGAGCTACTTTCCCTTTAGAATTAAGATTTAGCAGAACGGGGTCTCTATCATATTCTGCAGCCTCATCAGTTACGACAACCTCTCCTGCAATATGATAATTAAACCTATAATCATGATTATCCTTATAAGAATCATTCCATTCTTCTGTAACTGCAGCCACTCTGCCTTTCTCATCGTAAGAGTAATTAAAATTACATTTATCATTTTCAAAACCATGTGATACATATTCTGATCCATATTCAAAAATGTAATTTATCGATTTCACCCTTTTCAGTTTCTCTCCATCTTCTTTTTCTCCTTTCTGTTCAATGAGAATTTTGATTTGAGTGGCGCCGCAGGTAATTACAATTTC
>SAMEA104404097__coassemble_547_pt1 | contig 36603 bp, 25 predicted proteins | sample SAMEA104404097__metabat2_high_PE_098 | metagenome-assembled genome bin SAMEA104404097 (sample SAMEA104404097) | Balaenoptera acutorostrata | reverse complement strand
CCGACTATTTATAACCTTCTATAGCTGTGACAATTACAGCCGTTTTCATTTCAAAAAAAAGCGTCTTTTCCATAATTGACCGTCATTTTTTATCCATTTTTTCAATTCTGTTGTATATCTTTTCTGCAACGTTTCCTGATTTTTCATTATCTGTCAATACATCCGGTGAAGCATAACAATTGTGCCCGAATGAATTTCGAATCTTGACCACCGCTTCCAGATTTTCCCCGACATTGCCGTATTCCGCCAACAAAGTTCTGAAATTATTGCGTTTCGGCAATCCTTTTATCTTATATTCTGCACTTTTTCGATCTTTAAGTTGCGGATGCGCGGAAAGAATCTTTTTCTCCATTCGCTGTATAATCTCAAACACCGGAACCCTCTTGCCGTCGTATGCCTGCAGCTCGTCCTCAATCTCCGCCCGGGTTACGGTCAGCGTGCTTTCTGTTCCGGCTTTGCATTCTCCTTTTTCAAGATACGGCAGCAATGTGGCAATACGGCTGTCATTCAAAAACCTGTAGAAATCTCCGTAGTTTTTCACCTTCAAATCATTCTGAGTAATATCAACCGTTTTGCCGCCTTTGAGCGTAAGGGTTACCGAGAATCTCACCTGACGGTTCAATATATTTTCGCCGCCGGCATTGACCGGTTTGACGGACTTTAATTTGAAATCCTCAATATTATTCCAGCCGTTATCTTTAGCAAGAAGGATATCTTTTGCCATCAAGAATATCAACATATCCTGCACCTTATAGCGGCGGATATGTTTTTCAACGGTTCGCATCTCTTTGAGATCCCGTTTCAGTCCGGATTTTACGCGTTCCAGGATTTCCTGTTTTTCCTTATTATTTTTCAATTTTTTATCCTTCTTTTCCAGAATGAGGTCTGTTCTTTCTTCCGCAATATCGTCTATCAATTCCGCACAGTCACTGTGAATCAAATCATAAACATCCCCTGCGGTTACGAAACTTTCGTCTCCCTCCGGATCATTATTTGCCGTCTTTACAAACGGATAGATTCTTTCCAACTCATAGAATTCCTGGCTGCCATCATTAAGATGCAGATCGAAATATCGGGCAATGAGATATGCTGCATTGGTCCTTCCGGCTTCGGATTTCAGCACATCCGCACAGTTCAAAGCCGCAAGCATGCGTTCTATTTGAGGTTTGAACAAACCTCGCGGCAATTCTACCGGATTGTCAAGATATCTCCCGGCAAGTTCCATATAATATTTTACTGTACGGTCTTCCCATTTTTTAACGCCTCGGCGCAGGAAGGTCAACGATTTCAGACAATCTTTATCATATTTTATTTTACCCTCCAGCGACTGAAGATATCTCAATTTTTCTTCCAGATAATATTTGTAGAATTGTACGGTATTCTGCGGGTTCTGCGCAATAACGGCATTCAGGAACGGATGCGGATAAGTTCCGGTCAGCAAACCGGCAGCTGCAAGCGTTCTTTTCACCACATCTGTATCCTCATAAACTGCAAGGACAGCCTGCATAACGGATGCATTCAGTCCGGTGAGTTTGTTTGTCCCGTTTTCGTTGCAGGGCTGCATCTTCACAATATCATCGGCAAGCCATACTGCAAGTTCTCCGGAACGGATATCGGTAAATCCGGATTTACCGCGACGGTTCTTTTTGTCAATATATCGCTGCCAGCGGGATTCAAACCGTTCCGCTTCCTGTTTGGTTTCGACAATCAACCCATGCAGACGTTTCTGCAACAGTTCTCTGCCGCGTTTGTCCATATCCACGTCCTTTCCGGTCAGATAATCCTGCAGTTTTTCCGGCAGATGCGGCAGTTCCACATTAAGTTCAGCCAGCTTTGAAGCATGATTTTCCGGCGTAATTTCACCGTCACAAATCCCCTTGCATACACTGCTTACAGCCGCTACATGGGATTTGATATATTTTTCTACAGACTCGGATTTCGTTTTGTCCGCTTCATTCAGTTTCTGATACAGATGATTGTAAAACAGCATTGCCGGAAGTTCATACACACTGACAAAGCATCTCGGTTTGGTCATAGTGACATCCGGGCGTATAACTTTTCCTTTGCTGTCATAACGTACTTCTTTCGGATTTTCCGGCAACACGGGAAGTCCTGAAGATGTAAGATGCGGATTTTTTCCTGTCGGATACCAGATTCCGACACGGTTGGCATTGATGATATAGTTGGCGCGCTCATCAGTGATATAAGGCAGAGTTTCAGAAGTATCTTCCCGAACATCTTCAAAATCACGGATATATTCGCCCCATTCATTTTTACGGGCTTGTTCGATTTCATCAATTCTGCCGAAACCGTTCAATTCCATCTGTAGGGAACGGACTCTGTCTGCGCTTTCTTCCCCACCTCGGTCAATGCATTTCTTGTTGTAGAATGCAAACCGGTAATTGCCCAGCGATACCTGAAAACGCGCATTTTCAAAGATATTCATTTCATCAATATACCTCATTGCCAGATACGGGAAACGGTCGGAATGGCGAATCATCTTTGTAACCGCCGAGCCGTCCGAGGTTTCTCCGGTATTCTCGGCATGGAACAATTCCCGGTCTTCCGGATCAAGCAGATTATACAGTTCTTTCGGGCATTTCTGCAATTCGTTGAGCATATCCAGTCCGAGCGCAATATCGCTGCGCATACTTGCCAGCCTTTCCTGCGGCAGATTGATGCGATATATACTGAACGCTTCAAGAATTACAGATTTGTGAAACCGTTCATTTTCCGGTATTTCCAAATACGTAATATCACTGTCTACCGGGAACGGCGAATATTTGAGTTTGGAGTGCAGTTCCGAAATATATTTTTTGTGCAGAAACAATGATGCAAAAAGCACCAGCCCGTTATAGGACAAAATGCGTTTTTTACCCTTTATAGCTTCTTTCGGGGTATTTGCATCCGGTTTGAATATATTGCCGTATTCATCGATATACTGATGCAGGATGCAGCGGTAATTCGGCTTTATCATATTCAGTTTGGCAAAATTCATCTGCTCTTCAGTATATCCGAACCGCTGCTGCACTACAAACAAAGAACTTTTGTAGGTCTCGAAAAGTTTGTATACAATGACCGATTCCGCAGCATGCAGACTTTCGATTCTGTCATCCTCATCAGGGTCATAGTGGGTACTGTAATTTCTGTAGAAATTCAACACGGTAAAGACATTTGTCAATATCTCATAGTAGGTATCAGCCGCACTTTTCAAATCTTTGCGGTAGTATCCTCCGCTGAAATCGCCTTCTGCTCCATTAACCGCAACTTTCATTTTCATGGCATCATCCATCGGACGCAGGAACGGAAAATGTTTTTCCAGCAAAGCGCAGAGCTTTTGTTTCTTCTCGGCATCACGTCCTTTCAGCACGGCCAGGACCGACATACCTTTAAGGTTGTTTTCCTCCGACTGTCCGCTGATGCCGACTCCCATCAGTTTTGAAATGTGACACATGGTTACAAATGCATTCTGCCGCGCCATGTTCAGAAAACCCGCAAATACCGGTTTCTGTTTTTCATTCAGTATTACCATAGTATATTATTTTTTATTTTTTCTGTTTATGAAATAATTAAGCAGCATTACGACTACAAATACGAGCAAAAATAGAGCAACAATGCCTGATACAATCCACGCCAGTTCAACAGTGTAGCTGAATCCGAGTTTGCCCGCAAATTCAAATCCGTCGTTCAATGCAGATGATATAGCCAGAACCGCTACAACAAACAGAATATTATTCATCCATTTTTCATTGCGTCGTTCTTTTTTGTCATTTTCCAGTTCCAGCCGGTCACGGTATCTGCTGATTTTTTCACGAACCTGCCCGGAGAAATCGTCCACCTCAAAAATATATCGAAGTTTTTCGTATATCATCTGCGGCAGAAAGTTGTAGGATATGGTATGAAGATTGAAAAGTTTGTCGAATTCGAGAAAATCTTTTTCGAAACCGGCATCCACATCCATCCGCTGATATTTCATATTGATATTGACCAGATAGGTCTTGACATAAAGGACATTCAGATATATCATAAACCGTTGAAATGTCCACTGCCCGTAATCCGGCAAGCCGACTGAAGGCTCACACAACACACAAAAGGAATCACTGACCCCCATAGCCTTCCAGTTGTGATAAACGGAAATTGTATTTTCGCAACATAGTGTATCGAAATATTCTTTGGACGGACAATAGTTGTCCGCCGGATTGCAGGAGGCACCGGGTGTTATATAATTGGTTATTTCATACAGCAGATGGTTGACAGTATAGCCGTCTTTGCAAATATCATCAGACGGATTTTCAAGTTGTTCCAGCTGGAAAAGATAAAATTTGTTTCCGACAAAAATATTGTGAAAAATCTGTTTTATGCATTTTTTCTTATCATCTCCCTGACCGGTACATACGCAAGCCTTCTCAAACAATCCGCTGCATCCGGAATACAAGGCCGGCAAACGGAACAATTCCAGAAAATCCGAACTGATATTATTTCCATCATAGAAATTAACCAGTTTTACCAGCAGATTCTGCTTTTGCAGTTCAGCAAGTGTCTTTCCTGAATTATCCGTATTGAGTATAAAAATCACAATATCGAACGGAAAGAAATAGAAATCCAGCGTTGTGACGTTGATTTTAATATTTTGGTCCTCAACGGCGGAATAAGCTACAGTTTTGTTTACCGGAACAGTATAGCGGGAAATTTGTTTGTAATAGTCCGCATCCAAAAGACTGCTGTCAGGATATATAGAATTGATAAACCCGTCGACAAACAATGTCTGCAGTTCTTCCCGATTGATATTGTCCCCGCAAATATATTCCGCGGTACCTTTGTCAACCATTGATTGCAGTTCTTTTCTGAAATCACAATTTGTCGCTGTCTTTTGCTGCAAAATTCCACAAAAACGCGAAACTCCCGCTTTTATCTTTTCATTTTCCATTCCGGTATCTTTGATTTAGACTGTTTGTGTAATTTTTGAAAGCAAAGAAGCGTCTTCCGCGACCTTTTCGTTGAGTTCGATGTGGGTGCAGGCTTCTTCTTCAAGGAACGGAGATGTGGAGGATGTTGCTCCCATGTTCCATGTCAACAGGATAACGTTGACTTTGAGTGCTTTCAGCTTTTTAATCAGCATTTCGTGGTCGGCATCGCCGGTAATCAGAATTACGGTGTCGAAATCCCGGAACTGCGCCAGTTCGTAGGTTTCGAGTGCAAACCATACGTCCACACCTTTTTCGATTACGGTAGTATCGCCGTTTTTGCGTACTTCGCGAAGATGCTTGTAATGGAAAATCACATCGTTTTCAATCAGTGTATCTTCGAATGCACGTTCCTTGTACAGCAAATGCTTCTGATTCGCATCACCGACACGGTATCTGCCGCGATAATAATGCGCTTCGGTGATGTGGCAGTCCGCCATATCCACAGCATATTCGCCGGAAATGTATTCTCTGATATATTTGAAAAGACCGCGAAGATTGATACGCAGATTCATTTTGTCTTCCAGCCCTTCATTAATTTTTGCATAGTATCCGCCGTCAATAAAGACGCCTACGGAAATCAAATCGTTTGTCATTTGTACTGATTTTTCGGTTATTAAATCGTGTTTCCACAAAGATAACTAAAGATTCTCCAAAATCTATGCAAAAAGGCGTACCATTTGCAAACAAAAAAGAGCGGCTGCCCTCACGGGCCGCCGCTCTCACTTTATTGTCAAAAATCTCTTATCTTTCGATTTTTGCAGTTTTTTCTGCAAGCCATGCAGCTTCTTCAGCGTTCAAATACGGAGTCAAACGTACGCGAACCATTTCGTTATAGCTGTTCACGTATTCCAGTTCCTGATCTGTCAACATCTTCACGTCAATCAACTTGGATTCGTAAGGATAAAGTGTCAACGGCTCGAATTTGTAGAAATTTCCGAATTCTTCGCTGTGATCTGCCGGAACTACCAGTGTTAGGTTTTCGATACGGATACCGTATTTGCCTGCAAGGTAAAGACCCGGTTCGTCGGAAGTAATCATACCCGGCATCATCGGAGTCGGATTTTCATTCAAGCGGATGCTCTGAGGACCTTCGTGTACGCCAAGGAAGTGACCTACGCCGTGACCTGTTCCGTGAAGATACAATTTGTTTTCTCTCCACATGAACTGACGAGCCAACGGGTCAAGCTGTGCGCCGCGGGTACCGGCAGGGAATATCTGAGTGATGATGGCGATATGGCCTTTCAATACCAAAGTATAGTCATGTTTCTCTTCTTCAGTTGTGTTACCCAAAGTGATGGTACGGGTAATATCTGTTGTACCGTCAAGATACTGTGCACCTGTATCAACAAGCAGCATACCTTCCGGTTTGACAGTTGCATTGGTTTCCGGAGTTGCAGAATAGTGAACGATTGCGCCGTGTTCTTTGTAACCTGCAATCATACCGAAACTTTCGTCGCGGTACAATTCGTTTTCAGCACGGAAATCAATCAATTTCTGAGCGATGCCCATTTCTGTAATCTGACCGCCTGCAACATTGGCTTCCAACCATCTGTACATTTTTACAAGAGCTACACCGTCACGTTCCATTGCTTTGCGTACGCCGGCAATCTGAACATCGTTCTTGATAGCCTTGAATGCCATAATCGGAGACTGTGCATAAACCTTACCGCAATCCATTGCACGGCCAAGAGTATCGCTGACTCTGTTCGGGTCAATCATGACATATTTGTCGTTGGAGATTTTGCCAAGGAATTCGGCAACTTCTTCATAAGGCAAAATTTCAACACCGTTTGCATTCAAATGTTCGCGAACTGCATCGTTGATTTTTGTTTCGTCGATAAACAACGCTTTTTTACCTGCTGAAATATAGGAATAGCAGATTGCAACCGGAGTGTAGGCAACATCATCACAACGGATGTTCAACAACCATGCTGTTTCGTCAAGACCTGCGAAGAAAATTGCGTCTGCGCCCTGTTTTTCCACAACTTCCAACACGCGGTTGATTTTGTGTTCTACAGATTCGCCGGCATATTTTTCATCGTGAACATATACTTCACCCTGTGGACGTGCCGGACGGTTTTCCCAAAGTTTGTCAAACGGAGCGAAATCGGCAGCGAAACGGAATCCGTTTTCACCGCAGAAGTTTTCAAGTTCGTTTGCTTTGACGATAGAGAACAAAGTTCCGTCAACTGCAAGGACATCGTCCATCTTCATGTTTTGTGCCAGCCATTCAGTCAAAGTAGGTTCTCCCGGAACGTCTTCTTTCATCATTTCGAATCCCGAGCCTTCCAACTGTGCAGTTGCCTGAAGGAAATAACGAGAGTCTGTCCAGACTTTTGCATCGTTTAGAGTTACGACTGCAGTTCCGTTACTGCCTGTAAAACCTGTCAGCCAGTCGCGGATTTTCCAGTGTTCACAAACATATTCACTCTGGTGTGCATCAGTTCCCGGTATTATCACCGCATCAACATGTACACGTTTCATCTCGTCTCTCAAAGCCTCGAGGTTTGGTAATGTGTTTTTGCTCATATCTTATATAATTTTGTTTCGTTTTCGATAATCACAAAGTTAGCCAATGGGCATAGCAAAAGCAAATAAATATTCCGTTTTTTATCAGAGCGGAAAACATTGCTAAAAAAGCATTACATATCCGCAATTACGAATAAAATAGTCAAAAGACCATACGACTTCAGAATATTACGCTGTATTTGTCATTTTTTTATCATTTATGGAATATAATTTTGAATGTTGGTGTAAAATTTGTAAAATTGTGCCGATATTACCTGTGAATGAAAAACGAAGCGATACTAATTTCAGAACTAAAACAAGGAAGCCGCCCTGCATTTTCATGTATATACAAGAAATATGCTTATGATGCTTATCTCCTTGCCTTCAAATATTTGGGGAGCAAAGAAATGGCGGAAGACGCTGTGCAGAATCTTTTCATCAAACTATGGGATATCCGGGACATGCTTGACGAGAATCTTCCAATAAACCGTATTCTATTTACAATCCACAAAAACAATCTGCTGAACATTCTTCGGGACTCCAAAAGCAACTGCTTCGTTCTGGACAACTGTCTCGAAATGCTCAACGCTATCGACGGCGCGGACGCGGAAATACAAAATGTTACAGAAGAGAAAATGGCGGTTCTGCGGAAAGCGATTCTCCAGCTTTCACCGCAGCGCAAGAAGATATTCTCTCTGAAAGTTTCCGGCAAATATTCCAACAACGAAATTGCTGAGATGATGAACCTGTCCGTGAATACCATCAAATTCCAGTATTCACAATCGCTGAAAGAAATCCGTCTTTTCGCCAAAAACTACGCAGTCGAACTGACGCTGCTTATTCCGGCAATAATCCCGTTTATTTAGAAAATACATGATATAAAAAGGGGGGGGATGATTCCAAAAGAATCATCCCCCCTTTTCCGTTTAACTTCTTATTTTATTTAATTAACCCCTTGTATCTTTCAAGCATCAATTTTGAACAAGTCAGCAAATCGTAACCTTTTTTGACTTTAACCGGTTCAAGTGAATTCACCCAGCTGTCTTCGATTAACTTCATTGCTTTGGCCAGATTCTCTTCATCAACTTCATCACCGTTTTCTGCAGCGATGATATGATTGTCGATATACAAGCCCCATCTCTTTGAATAGTAATCAGAAATCAGGCCTGCCCATCCGCGGCTTGCGTAGTCGTTAAGTCTGCCGCCCCATGTAGTAATCAGGTTGCGGGCATTCTTTTCGTAATAATCCTGAATTGTTTTGTTTGAGCCGTAATTGCGGGCATCGTCAATCCATGAACAAACTGAAGTGCGGTAGTGGTATGAACACAAATCATCCATATCGTTCATCAGCTGACGCATCAGCTCTGCATTTCTGTACAACTCGGTAAGATTTTTGTTTTTGTACGCTTCGTCAAACGCCGCTCTCGCTTCCGCAAACAAATTACCCAACAACTGTCTGCCTACTGTAACAAGGTCAATCTGCATTTCATTGCGGTTTACGTTCGGAGTTTTCAACAGCAAAGACCATGCGTCAAACAGTTCTTTGTTGGTATAGTCGTTTGTAATACGGTTCGGATGTCTTTTGTCCAGTGGACTTAGCAGCACCAAAGTACCCAATGTACGCGGTACCTGAACAAAGATATCATTGAACAGAATATTCCATGCGCTGCGAACATCTTCGTGAGCTTCGCCAAGATGACGGTCTGCAAGATTTTTCACCCAGTCCTCATCTTTCATGGAATTACTCCACGCTTTTTCGAAAATATATTCGTACGGGAACTGAACTACATCAAGACCTTCCAGTGTTGAACCGATACCAAGCAGATTCTTACCGCCGTCAACAAGGGCTTTGTCCAGACGGGCACCGCTCTCTTTTACATTACCGGTCAATGTTGTGTTACCGCCGAAGTTGCCAAGGTAGCACCAGATATACGGCTGGCCGTGGAACTTGTCAGTTTGTTTCCACAATTCGATTTTCTCGCAGTGATAGTCAAGAATTGACATTTTGTTCTTGCCTGCACCGGTCAGCAACGCTTTGATTCTCGGAGCGGTCCAGTGTTCTGAATCGTGGTAGAACATCCAGCCCATCTGCATCCACTCAGCCTTGCGGTCTACTGCAGTAAGAGTTTTGTACATGTTTTTTGAAATCTCTTTCAAATATTTAGGTTCCCAGCTCGGCGGATCAACTTCGTTGAACGGATCGACTCCGTAGATATGGTCTGTTCCGAACAAACGGGTCTGTTCCTCAAGAAAAAGTTTCTGGATTTTGGCAAAAAGCGGTTCTTCCGGATTCAGGAAGTGGCAGCTGTATTCTTTGCTGAATCCTGCCCATGTTCCAAGTGACTGGATATTGGCATCCGGGAACAGTTTTTTCAACATCACCGGCACATGTCCTGCAAATGCAGGTAGAACCGGACGCATGTTCAATTCGCGTTCACGTTTAAGAATCTGAGACTGCAGTTCAATCTGGTTGTCCAGCCATTCTTTCGGCAGCGGACCGTTCCAGCCGTCGATATTCGCCATTCTGTGCCAAGGCAGATAAGTCGGCCCTGTAAAATAGTTGCGAACTTCCTCATCGGACATTCCCAATTTGGTCCATACATTGTACCAAACGGCTTCCTGACCTGTAATTGCAAGCGGCATATTCACACCGTTCAACGCCATCCAGTCAATCAGTCTCTCCCATTCTTTCCATCCCCAGAACGGCATGGTGTAGCCGTAAGTACAGTAGTTCAGGAAGAAACGTCTGTCTACTTTCGCAGTTGCAGTTTCCGGAGCCGCGACTTCAGGCAAAACAGCCGGCATTACAACCGGAACTTCTGCATACCAGGAAACGGTGGTATTACAGTATCTCTTCAAATAAGTATTCAGACCGACAGCCATGGAGTTGGCATTATTGCCGGAAATCTGAATCACGCCGTCTTTACTTTCCAGCGTATAAACGTCGTCATCCGAATCGATTTCCTTGAACTCGAATTTTTCCGCATATTCCGGAATCAAACGGTCTACCAATTGTCTGATTGCCGACAAATCTCCGGACTGTGCCATTGCAGCAAACGAAACTGCAAGCACAAGCAGAAAGGTTAATAGTTTTTTCTTCATCATATAAGTTATCAGATTTTAATAAATATTTTTCTTTTGTAAAGTGCGTATCCCACCAGCCAAAGCAGAAACAGGAACAGTATTGCGTACATCAGCGAGCCGGGATAATCTCCAAGCATCGGCTGCAACGCCGTATCGAATACAAATGTATTCACGTCAAAGTGACGAAGCAAATCGCCGATGATTTCAGATACGACATACAGGAACAGCGGATTGACGCCGAACACCTGAAAGAAACCGCACCATTTTTTATGTCCGTCCACGTCGATTATTTTCAGCATCAACGCAAAAAGCAGAGAAGCAATGCCGCTTGTAACAAGCACGAAACTCGGAGACCACAACCGTTTGTTCAACGGACAGCCGTAGCTTAACAGGAATCCGGCAAAAAGCATCACGGTTCCGGCTACAAACAGATTCAGCAACCGTTTTCCGTTGTCTTTTTCGGTCATCAGCATTTTTCCGCAAACAAATCCCAGCATTACCTGAGCAACGGCAGGGATTGTACTCAATACACCTTCCGGATCGACGAACTGGCGACCTTCCAGATACATGTGTCCTGTGCCCAGCACTGCAGCATCCACGATTGCGACAATATTCTCGGGGCTCTTTTCAAAACCGTTTCCGAAAAGCTGAAGTTCCCAATATATACCCAGCAGCAAAACGGCTCCCGGTGTGAAATATTTGTGAGGCAGACTTACCGCCAGCAATGCTGTAATACCGTAACAGATACCAAGACGCTGCATCACGCCCATAATGCGCAGGTGGTCCCAATCGTTCCATATTCCGGTAGAGATTCCGGCAAGCACCCATTTCATTACGATTCCGATGGCTATCAGAATCAAGGCGCGTTTCAGAATCTTGCCGACCGCGGCTTTGAATTCAAAATTGTATTTGCGCAACGAAATATAAGTCGATATTCCCATCAGAAACATAAACATCGGGAATACCAAATCCGCAGGAGTAAAGCCGTCCCATCTCACATGGCGCAGAGGAGCATAGCCGAAACCGCAGGCTCCCGCGTTGTTGACCAGAATCATACCGCAAACGGTGATTCCGCGCAACACATCCAGAGATAGTAATCGTTTTATTCCTGTCATCGTTTCAATTTCCGGTTATCCGCAAATCAAATACATTACGGTTGACAAAGTTGCCAAAATTGCACCGATAAGAGTTTCGTAAGGCACAAGTTTCAATCGTTCTTTGAAGGTAAGTTCGCAAACGCCGCCGGTTGCGTGGAAGAACGAGCCGTGAGGCAGGTGGTCCAGTACGGTAGCACCGGCATTAATCATTGCTGCACCCCACGCAGCAGGTACGCCGACCTGTAGCAGAGCATCCGCAAACGAAGCAGAAGCCAGTGTTGCACCCGCGGTTGTCGATGCTGTCGCCGCCGACATCAATGCGCTTGAAATCGGAGCGATAAACGCATCATTCATATTTGCACTCTTCAAAACTTCAAGAATCCACTCGCTCAATGATGAATTGATAATGATTCCGGCAATTGCACCGGTACCGATTAACAGAATCACCACGCCGGACATCTTTTTCAATCCGTATTCCATACTTTCAAACAGATTTTTGGTCTGTTTCATACAAATAATACCGACAATACCGCCGACCGGCATTGCAAGCAGAGGATCTATGGTAAAACCGAACAACGGTCTGCAAGCCAGCAAAACCAATGTTACAACCGGAGCCATAACGCTGCTCCACAATGGAGGCAGATTCTTGTTTTCTTCAGTTGCAACGGGTTCTATTTTCTGTACCGACTTTTTCGGTATCATTTTCACGATTAATACAGTTGCCAGCAAACCAATAATTGCCGGAACTATATTGTAAAATATAACGGTAGACAATGCCGCATGCATATTCTCGGCTGCGATGATGGTATTCGGGTTCGGAGACATGATGTTTCCACTCTTGCCGCCGCCAATCATTGCAATCAGCAACACCGCTTTCGAAATACCCAGACGGTTGCCGATGGACAATGCAATCGGAGCAACGGTGATTACGGCAACGTCAACAAACACACCGGCTGCACACAAAAACATGGTTGAAAGTGCCAGTGCAAGATATACGTTCTTTTCGCCAAGGAATTTGATTATTGAATTGGAGATAGTTTCCGCCGCACCGGTTTTAATCAGAACGCCGGACAAAACACCCGCTGCCAGAACCCGCACAATTGCAGGAGACATACTTTTAATACCGTCAATCATCTCGGTGATTGTAGCGTCGAGCGCAACCCCGCCGGTCAACCCGCCGACAAGCGCACCGAGCAGCATCGCATACGCCGGAGCGACTTTCTTTATAATCAGAATTATCGCCAATATCAAGCCTATCAAGGCACCTATCGCTGTCATTTCAATTTCCTTTTAAATTACAAAGCAAATGACGCTTTGTTGATTCCTTTATATTTGTTTACAAGTTCTTTCGCTTTTTCTACCGGATTTTCAAACGGAACGGAACTGTTTTTCCACTCGCTGCTAATCCAGTTTTCTTCCCATGCGTCAAGATTTGCACGGTCGTCAGAGAAATACATCTGAATTCTCGGGATATAGTAATCTTTGATCAACCCGCTCCAGAAACGTGCGGCATAATCTTCCTGGAAACCGCCCCATGTTGTAATCAGGCGTTTTGCATCAGTTTCATACTGTTTTGCTTCAGCAGCGTTTCTTGCGGAAGTTTTTGCATGATTCACCCACATTTCAAGACTCATATTGGTGTGAGATGCCAGCAGTTTGTCCACTTCGTTCAACATTTCCACAACCTGAACCAATGTTTCAGCAGCCTCATCTTTCTTTCCGGCTTTGTCGTATGCCAATACGGTTGAGTATAGGATATCAGCTTTGGATGCGATAAAGTATGATGCAAATTCAATAGCATCGTTGCGGTATAGCTGAGATTTTGACATTTCATCGGAACAAGACAAGAAGCAATCCACTGCCTCGTAGAAATTCTCATTGATGTCCACCTTGCTGAAACGACGTTTGTCCGGAACAATGGTCTGCCATGTAAAGCGCGGATAAGAGCGGTGTGCGGAATATACGCTGCGACGCAACAGCCCCCACGCCTTTTGCATCATATACGGAGCAGCGCCATAACGGGCCTTGCTGTAAGATGCAAGCCAAGAATCAAGGTCAACAACTTCGCTTGTCCATCCCATATCTGCAAGCAGTTCGTAAACCACTTCATTGTTTTCAATACCTTCAGGTGCAGAACCGAAACCTACCAGATTACCTTTGTTTGGAGCTTTCAGCGCTTCACAGGATGAACATGCATAAAGGTCAAGTTCTCCTGTCAGCAGACTCTTGCCGCCAAAGTTCGGAACGAAACTGAAAATCCACTGTTTTCCGTAGAAACCGTCACGTTTTTTCCATGTCTGTTCTGTATGCCATACCCATTTCGGATAATCGTTGCCAAGGTCGATAATCAGCATTTTGTCGTCCGGAACTTTGCTCAGCAAAGCCTGCAGACTTGCTTCGTCCCAGAATTTGTACTGATAGCCAAATGTCCAGCCCTGTGTTACCCAAACAGCGTCCGGATTTCCGGCTTTGATTGAGTTGTATATAGATTCCCCGTAATGAGCCAGCACCTTGTGTTTTGCCGGCTGGTCATTCGGGTCAATCGGCAATTTCATTTCATTGAAACTGTCTGAAAGATAGTATGTGTTTTTGCCGAATTCTTTTTCCCATTCTTCAATAAACATTTTACCGATTTTCTCGAAATACGGAGATTCCGGAGGTAAAACGTATGCGTTAAGACTTTGGTCGAAACCACCCCATTTCAGGTGATTGTATTTGATGTCAGGATTCTTTTCGATAAATTCCATCGGTACAAAACCGGCGAATGCCGGAGCAACGGGATTCATACCCAGTTCGCGCATTCTGTCTATAATTTTATGCTGTAATGCAATCTGGTCTTTCTGCCAGTTGTCGGTCAACGGACCTGACCATGAATTCAAATTTCCCATTCTGTGCCACGGAAGATATGCGGCTCCAGTAAAAAACTTTCTCACGCTTTCTTTTGAAAGCCCCATCTTTATCCATACTCTTTCTGCGATTGCTTCGGAAGCCACGCTTGCAAGCGGAAGATTTACACCTCTCATCGCCATCCAGTCAATCTCCTGCTCCCATCGTTCCCAGTTCCAGTAAGGCATAGTGTAGCCGAATGTACAAACATTGAAGAAATATCTCAGTTTGTAGGGAGACTTCACTGTTTCGCATTCATATTCGGGCCATTCTGCCGGAATATTCATATTACTTCCGCTCCATGTGCTCATGGAGTTGCACGCTTCACGCAGATATTTGTGGAAGGCGTAGCAAAATGCCACCGGGCTGCCGGCATTCAAAGTTAACTTTCCATCTTTTGCGGTAACGGAGAATACATCATACCCATCATTTTCGGGCATAACATTAAATTCTATATCATTCACTCTGCTGCCTATCCTGCGTTCTATCACCTGTTTTGCCGGTGTTACGATATCCTTCGCAAACGATGTAAAAGACACGGCAATCAGTGACAATAATACTAAAATGCGATTCATAATTAATTTTTGGTTATAAAAGAAACTGCTGTCCCCGAAAGGTATCCCCTGTCAGGGACAACAGCTATTTTCAAGTTTGTTTATTTCACAAATTTCACAACACAGTTTCCTGCTTTGGCTGCATAAATACCATTTGGAAAATCTTCAAGCGATACTCTTTCAGCGGCAGGAGATACCTGTACAAGTCGTCCTGTAACATCGAAGATGCAAACTTCTGCCGGAGTTGCAAGAATCAGCTCGTTGCCGGCTTTGACGATTGCCGGAGCTTCTGCAACTTCGATATCGTCAACGCTTGTCGGAATTTCGTTCTGGATAGAACCTACAGACGGTTTACCGCCACGGTTAATTCCTGACTGGTCCTTAACCGGAACATATTCAACTCCGTCAACTGCATAAGTAGTCAAACCTTTTTCAGCCGCGATACTTTCAACTGCAAGAACTACAACTTTGATATCTCCGCTAAGTTCTGCAGATTCCCATTCAGCATTCCACGGATTGACTGCCGGATACATGAACAGTTTGTCTGTTGTTCCGTTATAAGAGATATTTCCGTGGTCAGAATTCAACACTGCATAACCTTTGGCTGCATCATCAAAACCATAATCTCCTTCATCATAGATATTGTTTTTGGCAACAAGACCTTTTGTGCTGAAGAATCTCGCATCATTATGCTGGTTTTCAACCGCCTTACTGAAATAGTTGTGTGCAAAGATATTGTTTACAATATGACTGCTGTTTCCCGATTTGCCTCTACCCCAGAATGCAAGTGCGCCACCGTCTGCAGAACTTGCTTTAGCTGTCATATTGCCCACGAAAGTATTGTTGGCAACCACAGCAAGCAAACTTCCGTTTCTGGTTGTTGCTCCTTTGGCGCCTTCATTTTCGTTGGCGATATACAAAGCGCCGCCACGTTCGTTACACTTGTTGTTTCCGAATGTACAGTTAACGATTGACAGTTTGACATTCTGGTCGATGTATCTTGTTCCGTATACAACTACAGCACCACCGCTGCGAGCTTTATTCTTTTCGAAAGTACATTCGCTAATCTCAAGTTTCGGCACATCATAAGAGGTGTTTTTTGTCCAGACTTTAACTGCACCACCATTTGTATTGGATGTATTTCCTACAAATACGGAATTTCTGATTTTTGCCACACCGCTGCACAAGCTGATTGCACCGCCGCCGTCAACCGCTCCGGTTGCAGTGCCGTCGGTTACATTGTCTGCAAACAGACAGTCTTTTATTTCAAGCTGTCCGCCTTTGCCGTATACACATAATGCACCGCCGCCATACGAACCTTTAGCTGTATTACCTCTGAATTCACAATTGGTGAATATTCCGCTTGTACTGCTCAAACGTGCAACACCGCCGTTGTTTCCGCCTTTGGATCCGTCCTTATTGTCTGCAAACAAACAATTGTCCGCAGCCAAACTGCTGCCGCTTGCTTTGATGGCAATACCTATGAAACCTGAGACTTCCATATTCTTAATCGCACACGGTTTGCAATTTTTAAATTCAAGGAATGTAGAACCGCCGGAAACTTTGACTCTGTTACCTGTTGTTTTGTTCAAACCGTTGATTGTCACTTTCTTGTTTTCAAGAAGGACTCTGGTTACATTAAACGGAAGTTCGTCGCTGTCCAGACGGAAGTTTACTATAACATCTGTATTGTCCGGAATATTTGCAAGAATGTTCAGCAAAGAACCTTCAACGGTAGCATCCATTACTGGAGTTGTTACAAGATACGGGTCGAAAAATTCAACCGCACCCTGTCCCGGAACTGCCGGACGTTTTCGACCAAGTTGGTCTGTTGCCGGGATTACGACTCCCGAATAAGTTTCGATTCCGGCTTCAAGACATATGCTGTTTTCACTAACTTCGGCAACTTTCATCGGACCGCTTAATTCGGCTGTGCGCAAATTTATACCTGCTGCCAGATCATTCCACGGGCTGTCAACCTCTTTTTCAAAAATTGCCTCAACTTCAGGATTGGCATAATCGTTATCTGCTCCATAAGTTTTCATAAAGGCATCATCTGCACCGAAAGCATTACGTTTGAATACCGGCAAAACGGAATTGTTTGTTGTGAATACTTTTCCGTCACAGGCTGTTGCACCGACAGCTTCAAGATAGTAGTTTCTGGAAAAAAGATTGTTCAAGAATACAGGTTTCAAATGATTTCCGCTTCTGCCCCAGATACAGAATGCTCCGCCGTCAGCACTCTTTTTCTCAGTGATATTTCCGACAAATGTATTGTTTACAACAACAGGGGCAAAAACTACAGAAGGTTCATGATGCTGCAAATAGATTGCACCGCCACGGTCCTGAACTCTGTTGTTGGCAAATGTACAGTTGGCAACATACAAATCAACAGCTGAAAGTTTTCCCTTTACACCGTTAACTGCAATTGCAGCACCGCTTACAGCCTTGTTCTGAACGAATGTACTGTTTGTCACGTGCAAAACCGGAGTATGGTCCGAGCCGGTGTAAACACACAAACTTCCACCACCGTAAGAACCGAACGCTTCATTACCCTCGAACAGACAACGGTTCACATTTACTTCGGCATTGCTGATTCGCATTACACCACCGTTATTATTTCCAGTCTTGTTGTCTTTGAAAATACAGCATTCCGCATTCAGTTTGCCGGTTACGGAAATTTTGAATGCTATCGCAGTAAAATTTGAAACAACAAGATTTTTCAATGTCAGTTGGGATTGGGTGTTGACTTCCATAAATGTTGAACCGCCCTGAATTGTAACCTTGTTTCCGGTCTTTTGGTTAATACCGTCAATTGTTACGATTTTGTTATCAAGAGCGATTCTCGGTTCTGTAAACAGAATAACATCCTCAGCAAGATTGAATCTGATTGTTGCCGGCTCTTTGTCTTTCAACTGAGTAAATGCATATAATAATGATCCCGGTTTTCCGGTACTCATTTCAGTTGTTGTCACAATGAACGGATTCACTTCAAGACCTTCCTGCAATTCTACAACCACCGGAAAATGATCGGACACTGTAGCCAGATCAAGTCCGTCAACTTTCGGGATATAAGAATTCACGACTCCGTATTTTTTGTTTCCTTCATTTTTGTTGTATTGCAACACCATATCAATATGTTTGGTTGCACCGGTTGAAGGGTAAGTCATCAACTGAGTATCAGAGTTAATTATAAAACCCGCATTCTGCAAAGTCATCATTGCGCGGTACGCCGGGGCTGCATTGAAGTCGCCTGCGACAAATACTGTTTTTGTTGCTGTTTTTACATAGTTTATTAACCATTCAGCCATAATATCGCGTTCGGTATCAGAGGTTGAATAGTGTGTAGAAATAAAAATATAATCGGTAAATTCCGCAATCAGATAGCCTCTGTTTTCAGGATATTTGTTTCCCGGATCTGTCGGAGCAAAAACTTTGGTTTCGGTTTTAATCGGTTTGACCTTTGAAAGAATACCGATACCGTAATTGTTTTCGTATTCAAGTGGAAGAAATGCAGCCTCCATATTTACAGCCTTTGCAAGGTCTGCAAAATAATCATACGGAGTAAGCTGCAGTTTACGATTATCGATTTCCTGGACGGAAACCACATCAGGGACTGCTGTGTTAATCACCTTGGCAATATTCTGGATTTTTGCATCGTTCACAGAATGTCCCTGTATATTGTACGTCATCATTTTCAACGGAGTTGTCTGAGCGAAAAGATTGGTACATGCTACCAAAAGTGTAATTATTAAGGTTATTATATTCTTCATTTTTGCAATGATATTAAGGATTCGGATTTAATCATTTTTCCGTGAATAATAAAATATAGTCATCTCCGCAAGACAGTTCCTGCGGAGATGATTATTTTAAAGTTGTTTTATTTTACAAATTTAACAACGCAGTTTGCAGCTTTTGCTACATAAATACCGTTTGTAAGATTTGCAATTGAAACATTTTCTTCAGCAGCTGAAGTCTGAACAAGACGGCCCATTACATCAAAGATATAAACCGGTCCGTTTACATTGTTTAGAAGCAATGCATCACCTGATTTGACAATCTGAGTTTTTGCTGCAGCAGCAATACCTTCAACTCCACTATTATCCGCATATTCAACAGCACCAAGAGCCGGAGATGCAGGACGTGCATTACCAAGTTGGTCCGTAGTCGGAATCTCTATACCTTCGTAAGAAGCGATACCCTTTCCGATAACAACACTACCTTCAGCAAGCATGGCAACTTTCAAATCTCCTGAAAGTTTTGCGGTCTGGTGGTTGTATTCTGGATCTCCTTCATCCCATGGATTCTGTTCTGTTTCTGCGAAGATTGCGTCTTTTGCAAAATCAACTTTGAAGTTTTTCTCTGCATAAGTTTTGTAGAAAGTATCTTCGACAGCTGCAAAACCGTTGTTTACACAAATTGGTTTAACTGTCTGAGCAAGCGGGTTACCGTTAACATCCAATGCTCCTTCAAGATAGAATGCTTTAACATCATTTAGCGGGCTCTTTCCCCATGGATCCCAGCAGTTTGAAACAAACAAATTATTAACAAATACGGGAGACATTGTTGTTGTTGCACGAGACCATACGTTAACTGCACCACCGTCATCACTTGTTACATGATTAGTCATATTGCCTACGAATGTATTATTTACCATAACCGGAGCAAATGAACCTGATTTTTCTGCAGTCTGCATATAGATTGCACCACCACGGTCTGAAACAGAATTGTTAGCAAATGTACTGTTGGCAATGTAAACTGTAGGAACAGCGCCTTTGTCACGAACATTTACAGAAATTGCTCCACCGGAATAAGCTTCATTGTGAGCAAATGTACAGTTGGTAATTTTCAAAGATACCGGGCTTGCAGCTCCTGTATAGAAACAAATTGCACCTCCACCGTATGAACCGGTAGCTTTATTGTCTTCAAATACACATCTGTTGAAAACACCGTCAGCATGGCTCAAACGAATAATACCATTGTTTCCCTTTTCAATTTTGACGTCTTTGTTGTTAACGAAAATACAGTCTTCAGCTATCAATGTAGAAGTTGTTGAGCCCTTGAATGCAATACCTGTAAATTTTGAAATTGTAAGGTTTTTAAGAGTCAACTTTGTATTTTCCTTTGTTTCAAGGAATGTAGTTGTTTCTGTGCCATTGATGGTTACATTATTTCCTGTTTTTTTGTTTTTACCGTCAATAACGACAATTTTGTTAATCAACGGAATAGCCGGGTGAGTGATTTCTTCTGGAGCATCTGCTTTAGGAACGTTAGTCAAGAAATTTAATTCATCTACATCAAGATTAAATGTAATAGTTGTTTCCTGCGCATCCGGCAAGTTATTCAAAATGTTAATTAAAGATCCGGTAGTTTCCGAATTCATTTCCGCTGTAGTTACTTCAACAGTTTCAGCAGTTACAGAACCTGCAAATAGAGACAGGGCTGCAATTAATAGAGTACTTTTTTTCATAAGGTAAAATATTAAAAGTTAAACAAAAATTTTATTATCATATTCTGGCTGCTGTTTTTTACGTACAGCAGATAAATACCTGCAGGTTTGTCGAAATCTGCAATAAAACCATCGGTATCGACATGATATCTTCCGGCGATTTGTCCGGTAATATCATATACTGTAACTTCAGATTCTTCAACAAGGCCGTTAATCTGGATTCCACCGTTTGCAGCGCATGCAGACAGGTTGTCAACTGCTACATTTTCAACACCGGCATTGAACGGTTTGTATGTAACGCATACCGGAAGGTGGTCGGATACGAGGTCCATTTCAAATCCCGGAACTGTGACGATTTCGGATTTGACAACGTCATATCGTTTGGCTCCTTTGAAATTGCTGCGCTGTAGAATCATATCTATAGTGCTGTCCGGATTGTCGGCAGGATAAGTCAAGTCCGCAAGATTATTATCGATTACAAAACCGGCATTTTTAAGGGATACAACGGCACGGTAAGTTGATTTGGCATTCATATCACCCGCAAGGAATACTGTTTTCTTGTGGCGGCGCGCGAAATCGATAATCCATGCAGTCATGGTGTCACGGTCGTCCGCATTCAAAGAATAGTGGGTGCATACGAAATAGTAATCAAGGAACTCGGCTACGATGAAACCTCTGTTTTCCGGATATTTCTGGTTCGGTGACGGCTCGAAATATTTTGTTTCGACAGACAGCGGCTCGGTTTTCGACAAAAGTCCGATACCGTAGATTCTGCTCGGAACCAGTTTTAAAAACTGGTATTTCATACCTGTCTGTTGAGCCAGGTCTTTCAGGTTGTCATATTTTGCACCGAGTGCAGTTCTGTTTTCGACTTCCTGTACTGCCACGAAATCAGGTTGAGCAGTATTGATGACAGCAGCAATATCTTTCAGTCTCCCGGCAGTCATACCGTGACCTTTGATATTATAAGTCATCATTTTAAATGTCTCCGATTCTGCTGCATTAACCCAAACCGCAGTCATTAATAAAATCAGTATAAAAATTTTCTTCATAATTTATTGTATTATATTTTCATTCATTATCAGTAGCCAAGACTTCTGCCGGAATCTCATCGGTTTTCCAGAACGGGAACATGGAAATTCTCAAATCTGTTCTTCCGTACGGAACAAGTGCGATACCATCCGGTTTCAGACCGCTTAACGCATATATCATAGCGCCTCTTGCAGGCAGTAACGGCATTACAGGAACTATAATCACATCACCAGACTCTGTAGTTTGCTTTGTATATACTTCTTTCCATTCCGGATACAAATAAGCCGGAACTGTAATCTTCAATGGAGATTTCTCCATTGTCCAAGGATTCCGGTCTTCAGTCAGATCATCTTCCTCAACACTGAAATTCATATCCTTTTCATCCGCAACGCCGAGAATGTAGTTCCAGTCGGATACCACACTCATGGAATATCCTTTATAGGGATAATTCTGAAGTTTCGGATTCTGCACGTCATATTTTTTCACTTCCGCTTTTACCGGCAGAGCCATCAGCAACGGACCATAATGCATTACCATCGCTTCTGCATCCCAGCGGGTATATTCCGGAGTTTTTGCGAACTGAAGTTCGATAACGTCACCCTTTTTCAAAGTTTTTCTGACCGCGAAATACTGTCCGTCCGCAGTTTTGGATATTTCTTTTCCGTTTAAAGCCGCATACGGAGTTTTTGCCCATTCGGGAATTCGCAAATACAAATCATTTTCAGTCTTTCCGGATTCGACGGTTACTGTCAGTTTTTGTCCGAAAGGATATGTGGAACGTTCTCTCAAAACAACTCCGTCTGTTCTCACTTCGCCTGCACCGTACAGCATTTTGTAAATATTGCCGTCAGTATCTGTCATCCATTCGTTTGCAGCATATATCGGCAGCATTCTGTTGATGTTTCCGGTACAGCACGGCGGACGATGAATCTGACGGTATGCAAAACGGCTCGGGTCGTATGTCGAAACGTGACTTGAATAATCAGAACAGTATATCTGGTTCGGTGCGGAATAATACTGGTGGGCGTCAAAAGTTTTGGTTATACCGCCCAGTCCTGCGTTAAACAGTGCCTTTTCAATACGATCGGCATATTCAACTTCTTTAGTAGCTCGCAGCATATAGGTGCAGGTCCAGATATAATCCACGACATTGCACATTTCGTGAACATTGCGGGAACCGTTTCCGGACAGACCTTCTTCTCCGCTGGAAATTCCGTCGGGAAGCATATTGTAGCGGTCGATTTTGGCAAATGCACCTCTCGCCATATCCAGATATTTTTTATCTCCGGTCAATTCATAGAACAGAACCGGCATTTTCAGCAACTCGTGGAATGTTACCGCATGAATTTCGGTACGTTCTTCAGAACCGAACTGCGCCATCGCCTCTTTCAAGGTATAACCCGGCAAACACGGAGCATCCTGCATTGAGATTGCTTTTTCTTTATAGAAATTATCTTTAGTTACACGATACATCCATGCCAGTATTTCGATATTGCACAAATCGCGTTCTTCATACTGAATTGTATCGTTTTTATAGTGTCGCTCGAGAGCGTTGATAATTTTCTTGTTTCGGGTGGCTTCATATTCCGCCATAAATGCTCTGAAAAATACGGAATGCGGCCAGCGTCGCATATTTCCGGTACTCAAAACCGGACAAAGAATGCCTTCTTTCGATGCGTTGTCAATAGTATTATAAATAGCTTTGCGAGTCTTCGCAACAAGGCTGTCGGATTTCATTAAAAGTCCCAAACGAATCATTCCGTCATAATAATATGCAGTTTGTTCGTAAGGCACCCAGAAGCCGGTTGTAATACCGTTTCGAGTACGGAGGAACGGAGCACCACCCCATCCTCCGGCATCGAACGGGCAACCTGTTTTATCTAATTTCCCTGTAAAATTAATTTCCTGAGAATGCATCATATCAGCCAGCCAGCCGTTCACGGAGATGTAGTCCGGATTTACCGGTGCAAGAAGCCGTTCGGCTGAAACTGAGACAACCGAAGCCAAAACCATGACCGCTGTTAGGATGATGTGACGCATAAATTAATTTATCTTATATATTCAAGATCTGTAACGATTGGCAGGTGATCTGACAACTGTGAATGTACTGTTTGTGTTTTGATTACCTTCCAGCCTTTTACCGGACGTGCAAACAAATAATCAATTTTGATAATCGGATTCCATGCCGGGAAAGTCAGTTCGGAATTTGTTGCATCAAACCAGCTTTTTCTCATCTGATTTACAATCAGGTCTGAATAGTGACGTGCATTGAAGTCACCGCCAAGAATTACAGGATATTTACAGTCTTTGAAGTGGTCGCAAATAAATTTACCTTGAATGTTTCTTGTTGATTCCGCTTTCACGTCAAGGTGAGTTGTTGCAAAAACAATGGTATCGTTACCCATTTCGAACACGGTTTCAAGTAGCGCACGTTTCTCCACGTTCTGCGGGTTTGGAAGCATTGTTTTGTTTACTGAGATATACGGATATTTTGACAACATTCCGATACCGTAATAACCGCCTGCATAGTTGATGGTCTTGCCGTACAAACCGAACATTCCTGAACGGTAAGCAAGCTCGGCAATAAAATCTTTGCCGTTCTGATGTTTTGCTCTGTCACGTTTGGTCTTTACGTCCACTTCCTGAAGAGCTACAAAATCCGGTTTGAAAGATTTGATATGTGCTGCAAGTTCATCCAGATTTGACAATTCGCCAAAACGGAGATTGTATGTCATTACTCTTACACGGATTGTATCGTGCTTTTCTGCAGCTGCTGCGGTTTTGCCAGCTGCAAAAACCGGGCTTGATGCAAGAAGCGCGAATCCTAATAGTGCTATTTTGAAGATTAGTTTCATTTCTTGTTAATTTTTAAAGTCGCAATTATCGGCAGATGGTCCGATGCTGTTGTACCGCACATCACTTTGTGTGACAAAACGGTAAATTTGTTTTCCGGGAAATATGCGATATAATCCAGTTCCCGGTTCGGGTTGATTGACGGAATTGTGAAATTCTTCGGGTCTTTGTTGGTACGGACAAATCCGTAGCTGTCCATTTTTGCCATCACAGATTCTGTCGGTTTGGTATTCAGGTCGCCGCCGAAGATCACCGGTTTTCTCAAATTCGGTACAATGTTTTCAAAAATATACTGTACCTGAGCCATACGGTCGCTTGCATGAAGAGACAAATGGGCTACCACAAATGTAATATCTGTTCCGGCCACACGGATTGACGCACTTCCTACAGTATTGTTACCCGTACTGATAATCTGATGTCCGTTGATTGCATTCGGAAGTTTGTGTACAACCGCATCCTTTATTGCATGCTTTGACAAAATCGCCATTCCGTATTTTCCTCCCTGATAATTCATCATCGGAAAAAACTTGTGGTAAAGATATTTTGCGTTGGCTGCCAGTTCTTTTGTCTGGTCGATTTTAAAACTGCGGCTGGTACAACTGTCAATTTCCTGAAGCAGTACAACATCCACGGTTTTGTTGTTAATCACCTGTGCAATTCCGGCAATATTTGCGGGAGTATCTTTGCCATGACCTGTTTCATCCGGTTCAAACGGAGCGCAATGTCTGGTATTGTAGCTCATCACGGTTACGTTTGAAGTAGAAATTTGAGGTTCATCACCCCATCCGGCATCACCGGACGAACCTTTATCCTCCGAGCAACCCAAAAGCGCGAAGGATAAAACTACCGCCAATATGTTTTTTTTATTTTTCATTATTCCGGCCATCCTGGATTTTGACCCAACAACGGATTTTTAACTCTCTCGGCATAAGGTACCGGCCACAAGTAGTGTTTGGACGGGTCAAAGTTACGCGGTCCGCCTTCTTTGGTAGACTTTTCATATACGATGTCACCGAATTCATCAACACCTGTATCTTCGTAAGGATTTGCACCAAGGTCGTTGATACAAACTTTTTCGCTGACGCCTGTAATTGCACGGCCGAATCTCAATTCGCCTTCACGCCATCTCATAACGTCTTCGTAACGCATACCATCCATAACCATTTCAACACGGCGTTCACGTTTGATTTCTGTCCACAGGTCAAGATTCCATGCTGCAAGTTCGCCAAGATTCATTCTGTGCATACCTGCTCTGTCTCTCAGTTTGTTGATAGTCATGTCAATCTGAGCCTGGGTCAAAGTACCGTTCAACTGATACAATGCTTCTGCGTAGATTAGAAGTACTTCAGAATATTTGATGATGTTCAGATTATTGTGAGACATGTTGAAGTTTCCTGCGATTTCAGGATCATTGTATTTCTTGAAGTAGAAACCAGTACGTCCGTTTGCACCGTTGATCCCCGGCTGCAAAGTGGAGAATCTCGGCAATCTGAATGTCTTGTTCGGTTTTCGGTATTCAGCGTCACCGTCGTCACCACCCGGCCATGCTTCACCTGGTACATACAGTGTCATTGCCATACGAGGATCTCTGTTCTGGAAATAGTCTGCATAGTGTTCTTCCGGGAACTTGTAAAGTTCTGAAGTCTGAACGTCTGTTCTGTTATAGTATTCCAAACCGGTTTTAGCCGGTTTTCCGTCTGTACACAAGTAAGCGTCTACCAGAGTTTTTGACGGGTTCATACGAACATAATCAACCGGACAACATGTTTCGTTTGATACGTTGTGTGTACGGATATCCGGAACATACAAGCTGTAGATAATAGATTCGATATTGTTGGCATTTACTTCTGTATCACCTTCCGGTTTGCAAGTCAAATCATACTGGGCACACAATCCGTAGGGGCCGTTGTCCATGATTTCTTTTGCTGCATCTCTGGCGATTTCATAGCGTCCGTTCTGCAAAGCGATTCTGGCTTTCATTGCCAGTGCACCCCAGCGGTCGATACGTCCGCAGTCGTCACCAAGCTGACGTTCTGCAGGAAGTTTGGAAGCCGCCCAGTCAAGGTCATCAATCAAATAGTCGATAACCTTTTCTCTCGGAGTTCTTGCAACGTATGCTTCTTCTGAAGTAATCACTTTGTCAACCCAAGGCACATCGCCCCAGAATGTTGTCAAAAGGAAATATGTGTAAGAACGGATTACTTTGACTTCTGCAGCGTAAACGTCTTTCACATCCTGTTCAACTTTCGCTTTGTTGTAGTTCTGCAGGAAGTTGTTGCATTTGAAGATGTGGTTGTAAGACTGCTGCCAGTATGTTGTGAACGGGAACCCGTCGGTATAGGAATGTTTGCCGCCGGATACCTTGCTCAAACCCTGTGTGATGTTACCCCATACACAGGTTTCTGCTGTAGCTTCACTCCAGTTGTAGATATAATCTTTGTGGAAAGCTTCATAACACGGATACAAAGCAGCTCTCAACTGAGCTTCTGTCTTCCAGTAAGTTTCGTTTCCGACAGAGTCCTGCGGGAATCGGTCAAGGAAGTCCGAACAGGAAGTTACTGTCACAATAACAAAAATTGCTATTAGATAATTATATATTTTTTTCATAATGCCCGATATTTAGAAAGTTGCTGTTAAACCGAAAATGAATGTCTTAACCTGAGGATAAGCGTCGCCTGAACTTGTTCTCAATTCCGGGTCATATGCTCCGAAATATTTTGTTGCTGTGAACAGGTTGTCTGCTGAGAAGTAAACTCTCAACTTGTCCATTCTGATTTTAGAAAGAATATTTCTCGGCAAGCTGTAACCGATTTGAATATTCTTAAGTCGCAAATAAGAAGCATTTTCCAACCAGTAGTCAGAGAACAGTTTGTTGTGGCTCTGAGCCTGGTACAATCTCGGATAAGATGCGTCTGTATTTGACGGTGTCCAGCGGTCAAGGTGTTCTACTTTAGGAACTGAGTAGTCGTTGATGAAGCAGTGACGTGCTTCGTCTGACAAATAACCGTTTACTTTACCTACACCCTGCAAATAGAAACTGAAATCGATACCTCTCCATTCTACGCTACCTTTGAAAGAGTATGTGTAGTGAGGGTCACGGTCGCCGAATACAGCCTTGTCGTTATCATCGATAACACCGTCCGGTTTTCCGTTAGGACCGCTGATATCGCGGTATTTGATATCACCCGGCTGAGTGATTGATTCTGATGCAACAGGCATTGCGAAATTCGGATCTGTATAAGTGTTGGTTTCTGCGTCATATCCGCCGAAATCTTCCACCTGTGCAAGACCGTCGGTCAAGAAACCGTAGTAAGCATTAATTGCATCACCTTCGCGGCGCAATGAGTTGCCAAGTGACGGAGCACTCTTGCCAAGGTCGATAATTTTGTTTCGTGAATCTGAAACGTTGAATGCAGCGCTATACTTCACTTCACCTACACGGTCGCGCCACTGAATCCACCATTCCCAACCTTTGTTTTCGATTTCACCGATATTTTCATAAGGAAGGTTCTTTGAACCTGTGATACCTACGATTGTCGGATAAATCGGCTGTACAAGTGCGTCAAGGTTGTTTTTCTTGTACCATTCAAATGTAGTCTGCAATCTGTTGTTGAAGAATGAAAGGTCGATACCGACGTTGATCATACGGATTGTTTCCCATTTGATATCGCTGTTACCCAATTTCTTCTGAACGAAACCTACGTTGTTCTTTCCACCGATAGGATAAGATTTGTCAGCCTGTTCAATCGGAGTTATATAAGGATAGTAGTTACCTACATTCTGGTTACCCAATTCACCCCAGGATGCACGGATTTTACCGCTTGTCAATACCGGTTTTGCCCAATCGAAGAATTTCTCGCGAGCAAAGTTCCAACCTGCAGAGAATGATGGGAAATAACCCCAACGGTTATCCGGATTGAATCTTGAAGTACCGTCGATACGAAGGTTTGCTTCAAACAAATATCTGTTGTCGAACGCATAGTTTACACGGCCGAAGTATGAACGCAACGCCCATGAATATTTGTTACCGCCGTTCATGATATCTTCTGTACCGGCATCAACAACTTCAACACCGTCAATCAAAATGCTTTTGCGGCTTGCGAACAGTGTGCTTCTGTTTTCCCATTCCTGAGAATAACCAAGCAATACAGCCAAGTCATGCTTTTCTGCGAATGTCTTGTCATATTTCAATGTAATCTGCAATGACTGTGTAAGGAAGTCAAGGTGATTTTGAGCAACATAATTTCTCATGTGTTCGTTTTCAGCACTCGGAGTACCGTCTGAATAGTACTGATACATTGCAGGGTTGAATTCATCCTGTTCTCTCCAGTAATAATTTGCTGAATACTGACCGGCAAGATTCAAACCGTCGATAATTTTTAAATCAGCACCAACAATACCGTTGAACGTGCGTGATTTGCGTTTTTCTGAACCAGAATTGCGTGCTACGTTAACCGGATTCTTTACAGCACCGAATGAATACCATTCTGTATCATGCCACATTCCGTTTTCGTCCTGTTCCTGCCACATAATCGGAAGTAGCGGAGACATACGCTGTGCAAGTCTGAATACGCCTGAAGTACCGCTCAAACCGCATTCGCTTTTGTAATAGTCAACGAAACTCAAGTTACCGTTAACTTTCAATCTGTCGAACACTTCTGTGTTAACGGATACGCGGGCGTTGTGACGATGAGATTTGAATGAATCTCCGACAACAAGACCGTCCTGGTCAAGATATCCGTATGACAAATAATAACCGGTTTTCTTTGAACCACCGCGGATGCTCAAGTTGTGACTGGTTTGAAGAGCGCTGTCTTTGTAAATCTCGTCAATCCAGTCTGTGTTTGAGAAGTCGTTCGGGTTTGTACCTTCTTTATATGCTTTAAAAGCTGCTTCGTCATAAGGTTTTGAGAAACCTGCTGCAGCCATAGCTTCGTTTTGAAGCACCATATAATCGTAACCGGAAACAAGTTCAGGCAAACGTGTCGGAGTCTGCCATCCTACATAACCTGAATAAGTGATTTTTGCTTTTTCCTGGCTGCCTTTCTTGGTTGTTACAAGGATAACACCGTTGGCAGCACGAGCACCGTAGATAGCAGAAGAAGCGGCATCCTTCAATACGGATACGCTTTCGATATCGCCCGGATTCAAAAGGTTCAGGTCACCGCCTGCAACACCGTCAATCAAGATAAGCGGTGCTGTATCACTGTTGATTGTGCTTACACCACGAATGATGATGGAAGAACCGGAACCCGGCTGACCTGTTGCATTGGAAATGGATACACCCGGAAGTTCACCCTGAAGACCGGCAATTGCACTGGTTACGGGACGGCTGTCAAGAGCTTCACCTTTAACCATTGAAACGGCACCGGTTACATTGATTTTCTTCTGTGTACCGTAACCGACTACAACGACCTCTTCAAGATCCTGGGTATTTTCTTCAAGAACGATTTTCAAACGCTCTTCGTCCTTGATTTTGATGTTTTTTTCTGCATAACCGACATAGGAGATTCTCAATTTTTCTCCAACTTTTGCCTGAACAGTAAAATTTCCGTCCAGGTCGGTTGAAGCTCCTCTTGTAGTACCTGCAACCATAACACTGGCACCGATAACGGTTTCACCTTTGTTGTCAAGCACTACTCCGGAAATACTTTTAAGTCCTTCACTCTTAGTTGAAACGGGGGAACTTTTTTCTTTTGTGGTTTTGTAAAGCAATATAGTTCCGTCTTTAATCTGGTAACTGATATCCAGACCGTCCAGCAACGTACCCATTACATTGTCAAGCGACTTGTTGGAAGCACTGACACTGACCGGTTTGCCGGTATCCACAAACTCCTTGCTGTAAGCTACTTTAAGTCCGGAAGATTTCCCGACTATTTCCATAGCCTTACCCAGCGGCTGATTCTGTATTTCTACAGTAATCATCTGATTTTGAGCAAATGCGGACGCATACGATACCATCATAACTGACAATATCACAAGCACCTTGCGCAAATGTCCGATGAAATTTTTATTTTCCATTCTACTTAGATTATTATAAAGTTTACTATTTATTTCACGATAAAGGAATCTTTACCCGCTTTTACGAAACGTACAGGAGTAACGGTTTCCATGATACTTATAATGTCGCTCATATCGGATGCTCCGCATGAGAAATTGTAGGTATATTCTTCGATTTCAGGATTTGCCACAGTGAAATTCACGTCAAATTTGCGTTCTGCAGCAAGAAGGACTTCGTTAATCGGTGTATTGCGGAACACGAACTGGTTTTTCATCCATTCTGACGCTTCACCGGATACATCGCTGTCTACAATTGTGCAATTTGAGGTAGCGCGCTCGTAATCTGCACATTGTCCCGGATACATCATAGTAAGATTATCCGCATTTTTACCGATGGAAATACATCCTTCATCAAGTGTTGTGATAATGTGGCCGGCTTCCGGATATGCGTTAACATTGAATTTTGTTCCGGTTACCTTGATTATCATGTCTCCTGTATTTACGATAAAAGGATTTTCTTTGTTTGAAGTGACATCGAAATACGCTTCTCCGACAATCTTAACCTGTCGTGTATCTCCGACAAATTGTGACGGATAATACAATTTGGACTCGGCGTTCAAAGAAACTTTGGTACCGTCAGACAAAATAACGATAACTTTCTCGCCGCGGTCCGCATAAATCATTTTTGAATCGGGAATTGTTTCCCCTTTCATAAAATAAAATGCAGACGCCGCTACTGCAAGAACAAGTACGGCAGCAGAGAACCATTTTGCAGCAAGTGAAAGCAAATCCGGTTTGCGTGACACTTCAGACATAATAGCTCCATATATTTCATCCTCTTCAAATTCAGGGACTTCGGTATCTCCAAGATCAATTTCTCCTCCGTTGATAAGATTCTCAATATCGGAGTCGAGATGCGATTCTATATAATCGGTGACTTCAGAATTAGTATTATTTCGGTTATTAACATCCATATCTGGTAATGCTTTTTACTTATACTACACCTGAGAATGAAAAAGTATTATCCTTTTTTCATTTATTTTTCAAAAAAAATCTTTTTTTATCATTGTGTTAACTCCAAAAGCTATTATCGAGCCCCCGAAAATCAAAAATATGCGGGTAAATTATAGAATACGGATAATTTTTACGATATTGCGGGGAAACAAATAAATATATACAATGGCAGCAGAAATTATAGGTTACATTGCTTGCGTTACCATGGTGTTAGGCTATATGCCTCAGGCCATCAAAACCATCAAAACCCGTTCGACAGACGATATCGCGATGCCGACATTTTTGTTGATGGCCATCGGCGGAATGTGTTTTTTCATTCAGGGTATTCTTCTTGACAATATGCCCCTGATTATTACAAATGTTCTGACAACAACAGCAAGCGTTATTATTACCGTCATTAAAATTTATAATGACTATTTCAAAAAAGGAAAAGAGAAAAAATAAGACACCGTCTTGCGGTATCTCTAAACAAGCAGTCCTGAATAACAGATTCGTTATTCAGGATTGTTTCTATATAAATTGTATAGAAGCCGATATTATTTGACGTATTCCAGATCGGTTATGATTGGCAAATGGTCAGACAATTGGGAATGCACTGTCTGGGTTTTGACTACTTTCCAGCCCTTCATAGGACGGGTAAATATATAATCCAGTTTTATTTCCGGATTGTCTGCCGGATATGACAAATCTGAATTGGTTGCGGAGAACCAGCTCTTGTTCATATATTTGATAGTCGGGCTGTCGATTCCTGCATTGAAATCACCGCCGAGAATCACCAGATATTTGGCGTCTTTGAAATAGTCGCAAATTACTTTCACCTGTTTTTCACGTGTACTTTCTGTCTTGTAATCCAAATGTGTACATGCAACAGTCAAAGTATCTTCCCTAACTTCGAACAATGCTTCTAACAAAGCGCGCTGCTCTACCTTTTCAGGGTCCGGCAGCAATGTCTTGTTCACTGAAATATACGGATATTTGGAAAGCAGACCGATTCCGTACAAACCGCCACAAAATTCAATTGTTTTGCCCTACAATCCGAACATGCCAGTGTAATATGCAAGTTCGCTGATAAAATCCTTGCCGTACTGATGAACTGCAAAATGTCTGTATGTATGGTAATCCAGTTCCTGCAAAGCCACAAAATCAGGCTTGAATGACTTGATATGGTGCGCGATTTCTTCAAGATTGGTAAATTCTCCGTAACGAAGATTGTAGGTCATTACACGTATACGGATGGTATCTTTCTTGGCTGACGCATTGGTTTTGGCAAATGCAGTTGCTCCGGACAATAATAGAAGAGAAAAGACCAGCAATTTGAAGCTGATTCGACTGATAATTTTAGAGGTTGTCATATCTCATTTATTAAGTTTCAATATTAAGGTTTATACGTTAGTACACACATATGCAAAACTAACCATTTTTAATGAACATCGCACGAAATCCGTGTGCGATTGCCAAACTTTAACTTATCGGACAATTCTATTTTACAAGGCATAAAAAAAGGTTATCATCGCTGATGATAACCTTTGTACTGTATATCTTAATCCGCAAATTAGTCTGCGTTCAAGTTTACACGTTTAAGAGCGATAGCTTTAAGATCAGCGTTGCTTTTCTTCAAGTAAGTAGCGATGTCCATAGTAGCGTCAGAAACGAATTCCTGTTCCATAAGAACATTTTCTTTGTAGAATTTAGCAAGACGACCCTGAGCGATACGATCAAGGATAGCTTCAGGTTTACCTTCCTGACGAGCTTTGTCGCGACCGATTTCAAGTTCTTTTTCAACAACGTCAGCCGGAACATCTTCACGACATACTGCAAGCGGGTTCATAGCTGCAACTTGCATAGCAACTTCGTGAGCTACGTGAGCGTCAGCTTCAGCCAAGTTGAAACCTACAAGAGCTGAAAGTTTGTTACCGAAGTGGTTGTAAGCAACAGTTGAAGGAGCTTCGATGAATTCGTATGCACCGATTTCCATTTTTTCGCCTGTTTTACCAATTTCTTCAACAACAAGATCAGCAACTTTCTTACCGTCAACAACAAGAGCGTTAACTTCGTCGATAGATTTAGCTTTCGCAGCAACTGCTGCATCAAGAAGTTTCTGAGTTAGAGCTACGAAGCCCTCGTTTTTAGCAACGAAGTCTGTTTCGCATTTAAGAGCAAGAACTGCTGCAAAAGAGCCTTCACTTTTAGCCAAAGTACAACCTTCAGCTGCGTCACGGTCTTCACGTTTAGCTGCAACAGCCTGACCTTTTTTACGAATGATTTCGATAGCTGCTTCTATATCATTGTTTGTTTCTTCAAGAGCTTTTTTGCAATCCATCATACCAGCACCTGTCATTTTACGAAGCTTGCTGATATCAGCCATAGTAACTGCCATAATATATATTCAGTTTAAGAGTTAATAATTTCATTTTATTAAAAAGTGGCTATACTCCACCCCTGATAGCAGGATGTGCAGTAAGCCACTAACATATTTTTAGTCTTCTTTAGCTTCTTCAGCAGCAGGAGCTTCTGCGTGAGCAGCAGCTTTGCGACGACCACCGATGCGTACTCTTTCTTTTTTGTGAGAAGCTGCATCTTTGTCTTCGCTGTTTTCAGCAGCAGAGTCTGCTTTTTCAACTTTTCTTTCTTCAAGACCCTCAGCCATAGCTGCGCAAACTGTATCAAGAACAAGTTCGATTGATTTGGATGCGTCATCGTTAGCCGGAATAACGAAATCGATATTTGTAGGATCTGAGTTAGTATCAACAATTGCGAAAACCGGAATACCAAGACGATTAGCTTCAGCTACAGCAATGTGTTCTTTCAATACGTCTACAACGAATAGAGCTGATGGAAGACGATTCAGGTCAGCGATGCTGCCAAGAGTTTTTTCCAATTTTGCTCTCTGACGTGAAATCTGAAGTTTTTCACGTTTTGACAAGTTGTCAAATGTTCCGTCTTTAGACATTTTGTCAATCTGAGCCATTTTCTTAACTGCCTTACGGATAGTAGGGAAGTTAGTTAGCATACCGCCTGGCCAACGTTCAATAACGTATGGCATGCCTACAGATGCTGCTTTGTCAGCAACAACTTGTTTAGCCTGTTTTTTAGTAGCGACAAAAAGAACTTTTTTGCCTGATTTAGCAATGTTTTTAAGAGCAGCAGCAGCTTCGTCAAGCTTAGCAGCTGTCTTGTATAGGTCGATAACGTGGATACCGTTGCGCTCCATGAAAATGTAAGGAGCCATTGCAGGATTCCATTTACGTTTTAGGTGGCCAAAGTGGCATCCTGCCTCTAATAATTGATCAAAATTTGGTGTTGCCATTTTTAATTTATTTTTTTGTTTACATTCAACTTAGTCAATCGTGGAGTAGCCTAACTGCTTTTAAGCGGCACGAGTCCCCGCGATTTGGATACTAAACACTTTAAGCTGATAAAGATTCGTATTAACGTTTAGAGAACTGGAATCTTTTACGAGCTTTTGGACGACCCGGTTTTTTACGTTCAACAGAACGTGGGTCACGAGTCATGAAGCCTTCAGCACGAAGAGCTGATTTGTCTTCAGGATTAATTTTAACAAGTGCACGAGCAATTGCCAAACGAAGAGCTTCTGCCTGTCCTTTGTAGCCACCTCCTACAAGGTTTACTTTGATGCTGTATTTGCCTTCAGCTTCAAGTTTTGCAAGAGGTTGTTTTACAATAAATTGTAGAATAGAAGAAGGGAAATAAACTTCAAGAGCTCTTTTGTTAATTGTGATTTCGCCGTTACCTTCTGTAACAAATACGCGAGCGATAGCTGCTTTACGACGTCCTACTGCATTAATCTGTTCCATACTTCTTCTTATTTAAGTTTATTGATATCAATTACTTTTGGATTTTGAGCTGCATGCGGGTGCTCAGAACCGTTATAAACGTAAAGGTTGTTGATTAACTGACGACCCAGACGATTTTTAGGAAGCATACCTTTTACCACTTTGATGAATAGAGGGTGTTTACCTGCTTTCAAGTGATATTTTTCAGATTTCATCTGAAGGATTCTTGCAGTGCATTCACGCTGGCCACCAGGATAACCTGTGTAGCTGTAGTAAATGTGTTCGTCCCATTTTTTGCCAGTCAAAACAGCTTTGTCAGCATTGATAACAATTACGTTATCACCGCAGTCTACGTGCGGAGTATAACATGCTTTGTATTTTCCGCGAAGAATTTTTGCAATTTTTGCGGAAAGGCGACCTAATACCTGGTCAGTTGCATCTACCACTACCCATTCTTTCTTAGAAGATTCAGCGTTGGCAGAAATTGTCTTGTAACTTAAAGTATCCACTTTTAAATTCTTTTTTTAATGTTAATTAAATCCCTCACAATCACATAAATAGCTCGGCCAAAAGCTATCTCTGACCGTGATTTTTGTTATATTTCGGACATAATCGGATTGCAAAGGTAGAATATAAATCTTTAAAAGTCAAGATTTTTAGAAACTTTTTGCGTTGTTTTCTGTTCAAACACGCTGTCAGACATGCAGGTGCGGGATTCTCAGATTTCCCGAAAAATTTGTCATTTATTTTCACAATTTTCGAAAATTCCTCATCTAAAAGCATTCATTTTTCTACGGCATACGGATATTTCGCGGTGCAGATGTCCGCCCTATTCTGACGTTTTCAAGTTTTATCCGCTTGGGTTTGCCCGTTGCGGGAGAATCTATTAATTTTGCGTTTCGTTTGGAATACATATTAAATATAGAAAATTATCAAATTCAAGTATGGGAACATCTCTGTTTGTCAAACACAACAAAGTAATATATGTAGTGCTTGTTGTTTTTATTTCTGCAGTACTTTTACTAAATTATGTGCCGGGCATGGAAGCATGCACTTCCTGGATGACTCCACCGATGGCATTGTTTATGGGGCTTGCTTTTGCATTGCTTTTGGGCAAAGCATATCCTGACACCAACAAAAAACTTTCCAAATACCTTTTGCAATACTCGGTTGTAGGTCTTGGATTCGGAATGAATCTTCAGGCATCATTGCAGTCCGGTAAAGAAGGTATGCTGTTCACTATCGTTTCCGTTGCAGGAACAATCCTTATCGGTACGCTGATCGGCCGCAAACTTTTGAAAGTGGACAGAAGTACATCATATCTTATCAGTTCCGGTACCGCTATCTGCGGCGGAAGCGCAATCG
>SAMEA104404097__coassemble_359_pt1 | contig 46722 bp, 55 predicted proteins | sample SAMEA104404097__metabat2_high_PE_098 | metagenome-assembled genome bin SAMEA104404097 (sample SAMEA104404097) | Balaenoptera acutorostrata | reverse complement strand
CCAAGATGTTCCTTACTTGTCTCGTACTACTTTGTCTATTGCAGTATTTCAATGAACTTTAGTTTTGCTTCACTAACTCTTTAAGTTTTGCGAATGTTCTGCAAAGATAATACTAAAAATAAATACGCTCCAAATTTTTTGAAGATTTTTTATTTTTTAGTTTTTATCGTTTTAAAGAACTCTTTTGTTATTCCTTTCGGAAAACGTCTGCAAAGGTATGGTGTTTTTTAATACGCACCAAATATTTTAGCAACTTTTTTTTATGTTTTACAGCACTTTTTTTTCATACAAACAATTCCGAGCATAATCAAAGAATCCCCTATACTACTAAATCAGAATATTTTAGCTGAAATTCCGGATTTTCAGTAAAAGTTCAACGAATATTAAAAAAATTTATAATTCCGTATAAATGATACGCGCACTATATATATTATATATTAATTCGTATCTTCGCATTATAACAAAAAAAAATTAAATTTGACTATGAAGAAAATTCTATTCGCATTATTTTTATCGGTAAATTTATTCAGCTACGCCTATACTCCGAACGATTTACGCTTCCACTGTGCTGAAGATACCATAAAAATAAACAAGTTTTTGCAGGACGGACGCGAATCCGGATTAAAAAATGCCAATGAATTAATTTCATTCTACGCACAAAAACTTTTGGGAACTCCTTACGTTGCACACACTCTTGAAGGAGACAAAGAAAAACTTACCATCAACATTGACGAACTTGACTGTACAACTTTCGTTGAAACTTTGCTTGCTCTTGCAAAAACAACAATGAACGAAAGAACTACATGGAGAGAATATGCCATGAGTCTTGAACAGATTCGCTACCGCCAGGGAAATATGAACGGATATTCTTCCCGTCTGCATTATATGAGCGACTGGGTAATCGACAACAATGCCCGGGGCAACATTACCGAAGTTACTGCTGAATTTCCTCGCGCTGACTCAATTGTCAAGACCATCAACTTTATGACCAAGCACAAGGATTCATACAAATCATTGAAAGACGATCCTGACATGGTCAAAAAAATCAAAAGCGTTGAAATCGGTTACAGACAGCACAAATATCCGGTGATCAAGAAAAGTCAATTGAGACACAAAAATGTAAAAAAAACATTCATGGACGGTGACGTAATCTTCCTGGTTACAAAAATCGATGGTCTTGACGTATCTCACCTTGGTATTATCAAATTTGTAGACGGAGATCCTCACTTGCTACACGCTTCTTCAGTAGCAATGAAAGTAATTGTAGATGACAATGACATTTTCAATATGCTTCGCAAAAGCAAAAGCAACATCGGCATCCGCGTTATTCGATTAAACAACGACTAATTCATAAGTCATAAAAGCAAAAGCCCCGAATTAGTAACGGTACTGAAAAAGTCCTTTTATAGAACAAACGTCAAATTTTAAAGAGGGTAATTTGCCCCATATTTGAGTCTCAAATTAAGGAGAGCCGAAAAGTGTTAGCTTTTTCAGTGCATTCCGAATTAGTTTGGGACTTTTTTATATCCGTACATCTACCCTATTTATATTTAATCTTATTGCTGTCCGGTAAAACTCTAAACGACATAAAATCCAAGCCCAGAGCCATTTAAACATAGGCTTCGGGTATTCTTTTCTCAAAAGTAAGCCTCCGTCGGCTCCGGCGGTGCCTTCTGATTCTCTTTTTCCGTAAGTTCTACCCACGCCTTATGGGGATTTTCCATGAAGGAGATAAAGTCAATATAATACATAAGAGTCAATCTCTCCATAGTGACTAACTGAGAGAATGTGCTATGACGTTAATTTTTTTTGAGAAAGTACCGTTATAACCAAATTGGCTATGAGGGCCACCCAGGGTTGTATACGTATGGCATTGCCACTGTCTCCATAGAAAATGTAATGGAAAGTTCTGCTTCTGCTGCTTGTACAGACTCACAATAGCCCAGCACAAGCGGTAGATTTCAGACACATCCTCTACACTAAATTCAGAATTGTTGGTAAGTAGTATGACAGGCCTCTTCTCTTCAAAAATCTCCATGCGACGGTCATCATGGGTCAGTTCTCCACGAGTGAAACGTACCTTTTAATCTATATATGTAACAAGTCCTTTTGCATTGACGTAGGTGACGGATTCCAAAACCTTAAATTTTAGATTCTTCTTCATTTTGGACACATAGCCCCCTTCCTCTGTAAGGCGCTGGAATTATGCAACATCTATATAGCCTCTATCCATAGCCAATGTAGCATCCTTGAGTAGATGCACCTCTGAGCATGTAATGCTCATGCTTGGCTGCAGAAGTAAGCTGCACGACCATCGGTACTCCTTCATGATATTTCATCACTGTATGCACTTTCATGCCTTCTTTCTTCTTGCCTGACTTCGGATGCCAACCGACTCCCTTAAGTATGTTATCAAAAAGACTGATGGTTGTAGAATCCATCATATAAAGGGACTTCTCCCAGTCCTTGGGTTCGTGTGTATTACCCTTATAGGTCTTGGAGGGGCGGCTGCCGCTAAAAACTTGGCATAACTTTCCTAAAGGGTTGCATATACCTTGGCAAAGAACTCCTGTGGACAGCGGATATTGGCTTCGGACAATGTACTGCGCCATACAAGGTAGTTTAAACCGAGGTGTTACAATTTATGGGCTTCAGCCTTCACGCCAATCTCTAGTTCACGCAGGGAATCGAAGTGTTTGAGCACACCGAACAACATCACGATTAAATACTGATACCCATCAATACGCTTCACATAGACCTCACTACCCTTGGCAGAAGGCTGATTTAGACGATTGCTTTCCTATCTGGTAAATTAATGACCTGATTATGGGCCAGCTGTCCGTAAAATGTGTACTTTTACTCATTGCTAACATTTGTTTGTGGAAATTCAAAAGTAGCAAAAAAGGCTGATTTCCAATTTAACGGAGCCAACCTTAATTTATTTCAATCAAAAAAAAGTTTACTGGACAGCTATAATTAATAATATATAACATCATCTATCAACCGACATTAAACCGTTATATTATCTATAATCAGAAGACACAGGCACACTAACGATAACCGGCAAAAATTACACACAAAACGACAAAGAGTACTGCATAGGCTCTTCAAACTCTATCTCAGACAACACCGTTAATGACGCGGACTGCACGCATTCCAATTGAGAACAATAAAGGACGACACCTTGAATTCGTCCCCCCGAACACAGATACAAAAAAGAGAGACTCTGAATTTGAGTCTCTCTAAGAATATGTTCGAATAATTATATTTGAAATTATTCAGCAGCAGTTGCTTCAGTAGCAGGAGTTTCTGTTTTTGGAGCTTCTTCAGCTTTAGGAGCAGCTTTGCGAGAACGACGTGTACGCGGAGCTTTTTTCTCTGCTTTTTCTTTAAGCATGTTTTCGTTGTAGTCAACAAGCTCAATGAAACAAGTCTTAGCGTTATCGCCTAGGCGGTTTCCTGTTTTAAGAATACGAGTGTAGCCACCCGGTCTGTCTGCAATTTTAACTGCGATTTCTTTGAAAAGTTCAGTAACTGCTTCTTTGTTCTGAAGGTAGCTGAACACGTGACGACGGCTAGCAGTATTGTCGTTTTTAGCGCAGTTGATGATAGGTTCTGCATAAACTCTAAGCGCTTTAGCTTTAGCAAGAGTTGTGAATATTCTCTTATGCATGATAAGAGAGATAGTCATATTGGCAAGCAAGGCGTCGCGGTGAGCTTTTTTGCGTCCTAAGTGGTTAAATTTTTTATTATGTCTCATCGTTTATTACTCTTTATCTAATTTATACTTAGAGATATCCATTCCGAAGGAAAGGTTGAGATTGGCAAGAAGCTCATCAAGTTCTGTAAGAGATTTCTTACCAAAGTTACGGAATTTTAATAAATCAGTCTTATTGAACACTACGAGTTCTCCCAATGTTTCAACTTCAGCAGATTTCAAGCAGTTAAGAGCTCGAACTGAAAGATCCATATCCACAAGTTTGGTCTTAAGAAGCTGGCGCATGTGGAGTACTTCTTCATCAAATTCTTCTTCTCCTTCACCATCACTGTTTTCCAGAGCGATTTTTTCGTCTGAGAACAACATGAAGTGATAGATAAGAATCTTAGCTGCTTCTGTAAGTGCATCCTTAGGAAGGATTGAACCATCGGTAGTAACTTCGATAATAAGTTTTTCGTAGTCTGTTTTTTGTTCAACGCGGTAAGGTTCCACGAAATATTTCACGTTAACGATCGGAGTGTAGATAGAATCGATAGGGATAATATCAATGTGATCAGTCGGAACGTCGTTTTCGTCAGCTACAACATAACCACGGCCTTTGTTGATAGTGAAATCAAGCTGGAAGTTAGCGCTTTGATCCAAATGACAGATAACTAAATCCGGATTCAAAACTTCAAATCCGCTTAAAGAGTTAGTTAAGTCACCGGCTCTAAAGACATCTTGATTTCCCGAAACTTTAACGGAAGCTCTTTCAGATTCCTTGTCTTCAACGATACGTTTCAATCTTACCTTTTTAAGGTTAAGAATGATGTTAGTAACGTCTTCTTTGACACCAGGGATTGTAGAAAACTCGTGCTGCACGCCGTCAATTCTGATAGAAGAGATTGCAAAACCTTCAAGAGAAGATAGCAAAATTCTACGCAGTGCGTTGCCGACTGTAACACCATAACCAGGTTCCAACGGACGAAATTCGAATTTTCCGAAGGAATTGGTTGCTTCCAACATTACTACTTTGTCGGGTTTTTGAAATGCTAATATAGCCATGGATCTTAAAAAATTTATTGTTTAGAATACAACTCAACAATTAGCTGTTCCTTGATAGTTTCAGGGATATCTTCTCTTTGTGGGGTATGAAGATATTTACCACCTTTAATACTTTCGTCCCATTCAAGCCAAGGGTATTTGCTGTGGTTGAAACCAGCTAGGTTGTCAGCGATAACTTCAAGAGATTTTGATTTTTCGCGAACTGCAATAACATGACCTGCTTTAACAGAGTAAGATGGGATGTTAACAACTTTGCCGTCAACAGTGATGTGACAGTGAAGTACAAGCTGACGAGCAGCAGGACGAGTAGGTGCAAGACCTAGACGGTAAACAACGTTGTCTAGGCGAGCTTCAAGAAGTTGAATAAGGATTTCACCGGTGATACCTTTAATACGAGAAGCTTTTTTGAACAAGTTACGGAATTGTTTCTCAAGAACGCCGTACATGTATTTAGCTTTTTGCTTTTCCTTCAACTGAACACCGTACTCAGAAGTTTTTCTTCTTTTATTCACGCCGTGCTGTCCCGGTGGGTAATTTTTCTTAGTAAGAACTTTGTCTTCACCGAAAATAGGCTCACCGAATTTACGTGCGATTTTACTTTTTGGACCGGTATATCTAGCCATTTTTAAATGCTTTTAATAATTAAAGTTAAAAACAATCTACTTAGTGCAGCCGCGATTGCAGAGAGGTGGAAAATTGCAATCTATTCACTACTATAGATTAATAAATTAATAAATACTGAAAATAAAAAGTCGGAGAATTAATTAAACTCTTCTTCTTTTCGGAGGACGACATCCGTTGTGTGGAAGTGGAGTAACGTCGATGATTTCAGTTACTTCGATACCAGCGCCGTGTATAGTACGGATGGCGGATTCACGACCATTACCTGGTCCTTTTACATAAGCTTTCACTTTACGTAGGCCAAGGTCAAATGCGATTTTAGCGCAATCCTGAGCTGCCATCTGAGCTGCATACGGAGTGTTCTTTTTAGAACCGCGGAAACCCATTTTACCTGCGCTAGACCAAGAGATAACCTGACCTTCGCTGTTTGCAAGGCATACGATAATGTTGTTGAAAGAAGAATGAACATGAAGCTGACCAGCTGCGTCAACTTTGACATTTCTCTTCTTAGCTGCGACTGTCTTTTTTGCCATACTTTAATATTATTTAGTAGCTTTCTTTTTATTAGCAACTGTTTTCTTACGACCCTTACGAGTACGTGCGTTGTTTTTTGTACTTTGACCTCTTACTGGAAGACCGATACGGTGGCGGATACCACGGTAGCAACCGATATCCATAAGACGTTTGATGTTAAGTTGAATTTCACTGCGAAGATCACCTTCAACTTTAAAATCTGAGCTGATAACTTCACGGATTGCTGCCGCCTGATCATCAGACCAATCTTTTACTTTGATGTTTTTGTCAACACCGGCTTTCTCCAAAATGGAAACTGAAGCGCTGCGACCAATACCAAAGATGTAAGTCAAGGCAATTTCACCTCTTTTGTTTTGGGGCAAGTCTACCCCAACAATTCTTACTGCCATAATCTATTACAAATATAATTTTTTGCAAAGATAATAAAATTATCCTTGACGTTGTTTAAACTTAGGGTTTTTCTTGTTAATTACATACAAGCGACCTTTACGACGAACGATTTTGCTGTCTGCAGTGCGCTTTTTAACTGAAGCTCTAACTTTCATATTCTTTGTTTTTTATTTTATTTATATCTAAAAGCGATTCTTCCTTTGGACAAATCATACGGAGACATTTCAACTTTGACTTTATCACCCGGTAGAATTTTGATATAGTGCATTCTCATTTTACCTGAGATGTGGGCAGTAATTTCATGCCCGTTTTCCAATTCTACACGGAACATCGCATTTGACAATGCTTCGATGATAACTCCGTCCTGTTCAATTGCAGCCTGTTTAGCCATAAATATCTTCTTAAATTGATCTTTCTTTAAGTACGTCTTCGATATAGTCGTAAGTAGTAAGGATTTCGGGGTTACCGTCCACCATGGCAATTGTGTGCTCAAAGTGGGCTGATGGTTTGCGATCTTTGGTTCTGCATTGCCAGCCGTCACCTTCGATAACGATGTTTTTGCTTCCCATATTTACCATCGGTTCGATGCAAATACACATTCCGTTCTTGATAAGCGCTCCTGTACCACGGCGTCCGTAGTTTGGAACTTCAGGATCTTCATGCATATCTTTGCCGATACCGTGTCCACACATTTCGCGAACCATTGAATATCCTCGTTTTTCGCAATAAGTTTGAACTGCGTTTGCAATGTCACCTATACGCTTTCCTTCTTTACAAGCTTCTATGCCTACATAAAGAGATTCTTTTGTTGTCTTCAACAACTGCAACACTTTCGGGTCAACCTCTCCCACAGGGAAAGTATAGCACATGTCTGCGCACCAACCGTTCAAAGTAACAACAGAGTCTGTTCCGACAATATCACCGTCTCTCAAAGTGTAGTTTGAAGGGAAACCGTGAACCACAGTTTCGTTAACTTCTATACAAAGAGTACCGGGAAAACCACAATATCCAAGACATGTGGGAATACCGCCGTTATCCTGCATATATTCGCGAGCTACAGTGTCAAGCTTCTGAGTAGTAACACCCGGAGTCACCCACTTGGCGACTTCGCCAAGTGCGCGACTTAGAAGTGTTCCTGCTTCTCGCATTTTTTCAATATCTTCGAGAGTCTTTAGAAAAATCATTGTAAAAATTATAAATGATTATTAGTAAGCACTACCGGTAGTGCGACCTTTAATCTTGCCTGATTTCAACAATCCGTCATAGTGACGCATCATCAAGTGGCTTTCGATTTGCTGTAATGTGTCTAGCACAACACCTACTAGGATAAGAAGTGATGTTCCACCGAAGAATTGTGCGAAAGACTGGTTAATACCGCAAAGGTTAGCGAATGCAGGCATAATTGCTACAATACCTAGGAAGAATGAACCCGGCAATGTGATTCTTGACATGATTGAGTCTAGGTAATCAGAAGTTGCCTTACCAGGTTTGATTCCCGGGATAAATCCGTTATTACGTTTCAACTCGTCAGCAATAGCTGTAGGACGTACAGTAATTGCAGTATAGAAGTATGTAAACGCAATAATCATCAAGAAATAGATAGCATTGTACCAGAATCCGTTCATATCTGTAATAGCACGAACGAAACCGTTAGCTTCAGTGTTAAATCCTGCCAAAGCTACCGGAATCATCATGATTGCCTGAGCAAAGATGATAGGCATTACGTTAGCAGCATTTACTTTCAATGGAATGTACTGGCGAGCACCGCCGTATTGTTTGTTACCTATGATACGTTTTGCGTACTGTACAGGAACTTTGCGAGTTCCCTGAACAAGAAGCACTGCACCAGCGATTACCGCAAACAACAGGATGATTTCAACCAAGAACATAACAAGACCGCCTTGAGCTGAAGTCAAACGGTTTGTAAATTCCTGTACGAAAGCTCCCGGGAGACGGGCAATGATACCTACAAGGATGATGAATGAAATACCGTTACCTACACCGCGGTCTGTAATCTTTTCGCCCAACCACATGATAAACATTGAACCTGCAGCCAGAATAACTGTGAAGTATGCATATGTCCAGAATGTGAATTGAACTGCACCGCCGGCCTGAGCAATCTGAAGGTTAAGGTTTGCAATGTATGCAGGACCTTGAAGAATCAGAATAAACACTGTCAGGTAACGAGTGTATTGATTAAGCTTCATACGACCGCTTTCGCCTTCACGCTGCATTTTCTGGAATGACGGAAGGATGATACCCAGCAACTGGATAACAATTGAAGCGGTAATATAAGGCATAATACCTAAAGCGAAAATTGAAGCTTGAGAGAAGGCGCCTCCTGAGAACATGTCAATAAGCTGCATCAAGCCGCTGCTTGTAAAATCTTTCAGCGGCTGGATGTCTGCAGGAGTCAAACCAGGAAGAAGGATGAAACATCCGAATCGGTAGATAACAACCAAAAGGAATGTATAAATCAACCTTTTTCTCAGGTCTTCAATTTTCCAAATATTCTTTATGGTTTGAACGAATCTCATTGGGATTAAATTTTATTGATTGAACCACCAGCTGCTAAAATTGCCTCTTCAGCTTTTTTAGAGAATGCATTAGCTTCAACATCAAGTTTAACAGTCAAAGCACCGTTAGCAAGTACTTTAACAAGTTGTTTTTTATTGATGAAACCGGCAGCTTTTAGTTCTTCTACACCAATCTTAGTGAGATTTTTAGCTTTTGCAAGTTCTTCAAGCGTTCCAAGGTTTACAGCTTTGTATTCAACGCGGTTAATATTCTTGAAACCGAATTTCGGCACGCGACGTTGAAGCGGCATCTGACCACCTTCGAAACCGATCTTAGCTGAGTAGCCAGAACGAGATTTTGCTCCCTTGTGACCACGAGTAGATGTACCACCTTTGCCAGATCCTTGACCGCGACCAATTCTTTTTCCTTTTTTATTTGAGCCTATTGCAGGTTGTAAATTACTTAAGTCCATAGTTTAATGTTGAATTAAGCGTTAGTAACAGTAACAAGGTGATGAACTTTGTTAACCATACCCAAGATGTCCGGAGTATCTTCCTTAACAACAACTTGGTTCATTTTTCTCAACCCTAGAGCGTCTAGGGTTCTTTTTTGAATAGCAGGGCAGTTAATTCTGCTTTTAGTTTGCTTAATATAAATTTTAGCCATAATTGCAATAAAATTAACCTTTAAATACTTTTTCAACAGAGATACCTCGGTTTTGAGCTACGACAGCCGGGCTTCTCATTTCGTCAAGAGCTCCGATAGTAGCTTTTACCAAGTTATGAGGGTTTGATGAACCTTGTGATTTTGCAAGGACGTCAGTAATACCCACGCTTTCAAGTACGGCACGCATCGCACCACCAGCTTTAACACCAGTACCGTGAGAAGCAGGACGTAAAAGGACACGAGAACCACCAAATTTGAAAGTCTGTTCGTGAGGAATAGTTCCTTTATTAACAGGCACCTGGATTAGGTTCTTTTTAGCAGCTTCCACACCTTTAGCGATAGCAGCTGTTACTTCATTTGCTTTACCTAGACCCCAGCCTACAATGCCGTTTTCGTTACCGACAACAACGATAGCTGCGAAAGTAAAGGTACGACCACCTTTAGTTACTTTAGTAACGCGGTTAATAGCTACAAGACGATCTTTAAGTTCAACGTCGTTAGTTGATTTAACTCTATTATTTCTTTTTGCCATAATCTATTAAAATTTAAGTCCGCCTTTACGAGCACCGTCGGCTAATGATTTAACTCTACCGTGGAACAAGTAACCGTTACGGTCGAACACTACAGTTTCGATGCCAGCAGCAATAGCAGCCTTAGCAGCCATTTCACCAACCTTTTCGGCAATTTCACATTTTGTTCCTTCTTGGATTTCTTTAGAAGAAGCAGATACTAAAGTTTTGCCAGCCATATCATCAATCAACTGAACATAAATCTGCTTGTTACTTCTGAACACTGACATACGCGGTCTCTCAGCTGTGCCGGAGATTTTACCGCGGATGCGAGTTTTAATTTTAATTCTTCTATTTATCTTAGTTGTCATTTTCGTCTAATTTAATTATTTAGCACCTGCAGATTTACCAGATTTGCGACGGATAACTTCACCAACAAACTTAATACCTTTTCCTTTATATGGTTCAGGCTTACGAAGTGAGCGGATTTTAGCGCACACCTGTCCGATAAGCTGTTTGTCGCAAGACTCAAGCAAAATCAATGGATTTTTATTTCTCTCAGACTTAGCTTCAACTTTGATTTCAGAAGCAAGTTTCAAATAAACTGCGTGAGAATAACCTAAAGATAGTTCCAACACTTGACCTGTAGCAGTAGCACGGAAACCTACACCGACAAGTTCCATTTCTTTTTTATAGCCTTCGCTGACACCTACCACCATGTTGTGGATTAGGGCGCGTACAAGACCGTGCTGTGCACGATGTTCGCGATCATCTGTAGGACGTTCGACGATTACCTGGTTTTCTTCAACCTTAACTGTAAGGTCTTTGTGGAATGTTTGAGTTAGTTGGCCTTTAGGACCTTTAACTGTAATTTCATTTCCTTTTACTGTTACATTAACACCGGCTGGTATTTCTACTGGCAATTTTCCTATTCTTGACATATTATACCTCCTTTATTAATAAACGTAACACAAAACTTCACCACCAATCTTTTGTTCTGCAGCTTCCTTGTTTGTCATGACGCCTTTAGAAGTAGAGATGATAGCGATACCTAAACCATTAAGAACTCTTGGCATATCTTTGTAGCCAGTATAGTGACGAAGACCAGGACGAGAAACACGTTTCAAACATTTGATAGCGTTAACTCTATCTTTCTGGTCGTACTTAAGGGCGATTTTGATAACGCCCGCAGGAGTTTCACCTTCTATAAACTTATAATTAAGAATATAGCCTTTTTCAAAAAGGATTTTTGTAATTTCCTTTTTCAAGTTTGAGGCAGGAACTTCAACAACACGGTGCTGAGCTTTGATTGCATTCCTCAATCTTGTCAAATAATCTGCTATTGGATCAGTCATTTTATAAAATTGTTAAATTGATTCGGACTACCGAACAATATTTAAAACTCTCTTTGTATACTTAGTAAGTTGTGATTACCAGCTTGCTTTCTTAACACCAGGGATAAGGCCAGCAGAAGCCATTTCGCGGAATTGGATACGAGAAATACCAAATTGACGCATATAGCCTTTTGGACGGCCGGTAAGTTTACAACGGTTGTGCAAACGCACGTATGAAGCGTTTTTAGGAAGCAATTGAAGAGCTTCGTAGTCGCCTGCTGCTTTAAGCTCTGCTTTTTTCTTTGCATAGCGAGCTACGAGTTTTGCTCTTTTTACTTCACGAGCCTTCATTGATTCTTTAGCCATAGTTCAGTAAAATTATTTTGCGTTTTTAAACGGTAAACCAAAATATTTCAACAATGCATAACCTTCTTCGTCAGTTTTAGCAGAAGTTACAAAAGTAATATTCATACCAACCAATTTAGAGATTGAGTCAATGTTGATTTCCGGGAAGATGATCTGTTCTTGGATACCTACAGTGTAGTTACCACGACCATCAAGTTTTCCAGCAATACCTTTGAAGTCACGGATACGAGGAAGAGCTACACGGATAAATCTTTCCATGAATTCGTACATTCTATCGTTACGAAGTGTTACGCGAGCACCGATAGGCATTTTTTTACGAACCTTGAAGTTAGAAATATCTTTCTTTGAAACAGTAGCAACTGCTTTCTGACCAGTGATGGCAGTTAGTTCGTTAATAGCTGTTTCAATGATTTTTTTGTCTTGAGTAGCCTGACCCAGCCCTTCGTTAATAACGATTTTTTCAAGGTGTGGCACTTGCATCGGAGAAGAATAGTTGAAATCTTTCATCAACGCAGGTGCAATTCTTTCTTTATAATCTTTCTTTAAAGTTGTAGTACCCATTATTTAATCTCCTCTCCAGATTTTTTAGAATAACGAACTGTAACGCCTTTCTCATCTTTACGACGACCGATACGAGTAGCTTTACCGCTCTTCGGGTCAATCAAATTAAGATTTGAAATGTGAATAGGCGCTTCCATTTTGATAATACCACCCTGAGGGTGCTTTGCATTAGGCTTGGTACTCTTTGATACCATATTGATACCTTCAACGACAGCACGGTTTTTACCAGCGATAACGCTGAGTACACGTCCGCTTTTACCACGGTCATTACCGGCATTTACGAATACTGTATCGCCTTTTTTGATATGTAATTTGCTCATTGCTGTAGTTAATTAATTAGAGTACTTCAGGAGCCAATGAAACGATTTTCATGTTAGTAGCACGAAGTTCACGAGCTACTGGGCCGAAGATACGGCTACCACGAATTTCACCAGCATTATTTAATAACACACAAGCGTTGTCATCGAAACGGATGTAAGAACCGTCAGCTCGACGAATTTCTTTCTTTGTACGTACGATAACAGCTTTTGATACAGTACCTTTTTTAACGTCAGAAGAAGCAACTGCAGATTTGACTGTAACAACAATTACATCACCTACTGAAGCATAACGACGGCCTGTACCACCTAGTACACGGATGCAAAGAACTTCTTTAGCACCACTATTGTCAGCAACTGTCAAACGACTTTCAGTCTGTATCATTTTTACTTAACTTTTTCAATTATTTCAACTAATCTCCATCTCTTTGTTTTGCTTAGAGGACGAGTTTCCATCAAGCGCACTTTGTCGCCGATAGAGCATTCGTTTTTCTCGTCGTGAGCGTGGTATTTCTTCGTTTTGTTAACGAATTTACCGTAAATTGGGTGTTTTTCTTTCCACTTAACAGTAACAGTGATAGTTTTGTCACCCTTGTTGCTAGAAACAACCCCAATTCTCTCTTTTCTTAAATTTCTCTGTTCCATTATTTCTTGGGATTATTGATGTTTAGTTCTCTTTCACGTAATTCTGTCTTCATACGTGCAATCATTCTACGGTCTGCAGTGATTTTTGCAGGATTATCCAAAGGAGTGATAGAGTGATTAATTTTCTGCTGAAGGTATTCTTTTTCTGCAACCTCCAATCTTTCTCTAAGCTCTTTTACGCTTAATTCTTTTAATTCTGCCTTTTTCATAATCTAATTACACGTTTTGAGATGGATCGTAATCACGACGAACGATAAACTTAGTAGTAACCGGTAGCTTCTGAGCTGCAAGACGAAGAGCCTCTTTAGCGATATCATAGCTAACACCTTCTACTTCAATAATAACACGTCCAGGAGTTACAGGCGCAACGAAACCTTCTGGAGCACCTTTACCTTTACCCATACGTACTTCGGCCGGTTTCTTAGTAATTGGTTTATCCGGGAAAATTCTAATCCAGATTTGACCCTGACGCTGCATATAACGAGTTACGGCCACACGAGCTGCCTCGATCTGACGACCGGTAATCCATTTTGCTTCAAGAGTCTTTATACCAAACGAACCGAAAGCCAACTGGTTACCGCGTTGAGCTTCGCCCTTCATGCGGCCCTTCTGTTGTCTTCTGAACTTAGTTTTCTTTGGTTGTAACATTTTTTCTTAATTTCAAGACGATTAACGATTGTTTTTTGGTTTTCTGAATGATGGTCTGCGATTTCCACCATTATTTGGACGACCTTCTTTAGAGTTTGAAGTGAAGGAAGGAGCAAGATCTTTCTTGCCGTAAACTTCGCCTCTGCAGATCCATACTTTCACACCGATGATACCAACTTTTGTCAATGCTTCAACGAGAGCATAGTCAATATCAGCGCGCAATGTGTGAAGAGGAGTACGTCCTTCTTTAAGCATTTCAGAGCGAGCCATTTCTGCGCCGTTAAGACGTCCGCTGATTTGAACCTTGATACCGTCAGCACCAGCTCTCATAGTTGATGCGATAGCCATCTTGGCTGCGCGGCGGTAAGCAATCTTACCTTCGATTTGACGTGCAATATTGCCTGCTACAATCTGAGCATCTAGCTCAGGACGCTTTACTTCATGGATGTTAATTTGAACATCTTTATCTGTAATTTTCTTAAGTTCTTCCTTAAGCTTGTCTACTTCCTGTCCACCCTTACCGATGATAATACCCGGACGAGAAGTACATACAGTGATAGTAACGCGTTTGATAGTTCTTTCAATAACAATACGTGATACGCTTGCTTTTGCTAAACGAGCACTAAGATACTCGCGGATTTTGCTGTCCTCTAGCAATGTATCGCCATATTTGTTACCACCGTACCAGTTAGAATCCCAACCTCTGACGATACCTAGACGATTGCTAATTGGATTTACTTTTTGTCCCATATCTTAAGCTTCTGTTTTAGCGTTATTTTTAGTATCTACGAAAAGAGTAACGTGGTTTGAACGTTTACGAATTCTGTAACCTCTACCCTGAGGAGCTGTGCGAAGACGTTTAAGCATCGGAGCACAATCTACGAAAATAGAAGTGATGTAAAGTTCACCCTGTTCTGCTTTTCTTTCATTTTTTTGTTCCCAGTTCGCGATAGCTGAACGTAATAATTTCTCTACCTTGGCAGCAGCCTCTTTGTTTGAGAATTTAAGAATACCCAAAGCTTTGAAAACTTCCTGACCTCTTACCATGTCAGCAACAAGTCTCATTTTGCGAGGAGAAGAAGGTACATTCTTCAATTTTGCAAAATATTGAGTTTTGCGGGTTTCTTTAATACCTTCGGCTGTTTTTCTTTTTCTTTCACCCATTGTATTTAATTCTTTTTTTTTACAAATTAATATTTCCCGGGCCCTTATTTTTTCTTGTTACCACCGTGTCCACGGAAAGTACGTGTCGGAGCAAATTCTCCTAGTTTGTGACCTACCATGTTCTCAGTAACGTAAACGGGAATAAATTTATTACCATTGTGAACAGCGAAAGTGTGACCTACGAAATCCGGAGAAATCATTGATGCTCGTGACCATGTTTTGATAACCGCTTTTTTGCCGGTTTCTTCCATAGCCAATACTTTCTTTTCTAGCTTCACACTGATGTATGGGCCTTTTTTAATTGAACGACTCATAATTACCTAATTAATCAGTTTACTTTTTTCTTCTTTCAATAATGTACTTAGAAGAATGTTTCTTCGGAGCACGTGTCTTAAGACCCTTAGAATATAGACCATTGCGTGATCTTGGATGACCACCTGAAGCACGGCCTTCGCCACCACCCATCGGGTGATCAACCGGGTTCATAACAACACCACGGTTATGAGGTCTTCTACCCAACCAGCGAGAACGTCCTGCTTTACCAGACTGTTCCAACGCATGGTCTGAGTTACCGACAACACCTACAGTTGCTCTACATTTAGCAAGCACTTTACGTGTTTCTCCAGAAGGTAACTTGATAACTACATAATCGCCTTCTCTCGAAGTCAACTGAGCAAATGTACCTGCAGAACGAGCCATGAATGCCCCCTGACCAGGACGTAGTTCAATGTTGTGAATTAATGTACCAACAGGAATCTGACTTAGTGGCAATGCATTTCCTACTTCAGGAGCAACACCGTCACCACTCATAACTGTAGCGCCAACTTCAAGTCCGTTGGGTGCAATTATGTAAGCTTTAGCACCATCTTTGTAGTATAAAAGTGCAATACGAGCTGTACGGTTTGGATCGTACTCGATTGACTTAACGATGGCTGGAACGCCGTCTTTATTTCTCTTAAAGTCAATAATACGGTATTTACGTTTGTGACCGCCACCAAGATAGCGCATAGTTCTATGCCCTTCTTGTTTGCGACCAGCAGTTGTTTTTTTACCGACTGTAAGAGACTTTTCTGGTGTAGTTGCAGTTATATCATCGAATACACCAATAATTTTGTGTCTTTGCCCAGGCGTTGTGGGCTTTAGTTTTCTTACTGCCATTGTATAATTTAAATATTACTATAGAAATCAATAGTATCACCTTCTGCCAAAGTTACGATTGCCTTTTTATAAGACGGCATCTTACCTTGAATCAGGCCTGATTTTGTATAACGTGATTTATTTTTACCTCCGTAATTCATAGTTTTGACACTAACAACTTTAACATCATATAGTTTTTCAACCAAAGCCTTAACATCTTCTTTAGTTGCAACCGGAGATACACGGAAAGTATAGCGATTTGCTTTCTCGCTAATCTGATTTGCTTTCTCAGTTACGATAGGTTCTATGCTGATTAACATTTTTAATACCTCCTATTTATTAAAGTTCATTAATAACATTAACACTACTTTCTGTCAACACTAACGCCTTGTTATTCAAGATGTTGTAAGTATTGATATCGGAAGCAGTCATAATATTTGCGCCTTCAACATTTCTGGCTGACAAATATACGTTTTTATTTTGGTCTGCTAAAACCAATAGAATTTTCTTGCCTTCTAATTTAAGATTTTTAGTAAAGTTTAAGAATTCTTTAGTTTTAGGAGACTCGAATGTGAAGTCTTCTACAACAACAATCTGAGAGTTCTGAGCCTTGAATGTTAAAGCTGATTTGCGGGCAAGAACTTTAACTTTCTTGTTTAGTTTGAAGTTATAGTTGCGAGGACGTGGTCCGAATACGCGAGCACCACCTACAAGAACAGGAGAATTGATATCACCGATACGTGAACCTCCTCCACCTTTTTGTTTGTGAAGTTTGCGAGTAGAACCTGATATTTCACTTCTTTCTTTTGATTTGTGAGTTCCCTGACGCTGGTTGGCAAGGAATTGTTTAACATCAAGATAAACGGCATGTTCACTTGGTTCGATTGCAAAAACTGCATCGTTTAGAACTACCTTTTTCCCGGTGTCTTCTCCTTTGATGTTATATACTGCAAGTTCCATTATTTTTCAATTATTACGATTGAACCTTTACATCCCGGTACTGAACCTTTTACCAATAGAAGGTTATGTTCCGGCATAACTTTAAGAATCTCTAAGTTTTGAACAGTCACTCTTTCGTTACCCATTTGGCCGCCCATACGCATTCCTTTGAATACCTTAGCCGGGTAAGAACAAGCACCGATAGCACCCGGTTTGCGAGCGCGGTTGTGCTGACCGTGAGTAGTCTGACCTACACCACCGAAACCATGACGTTTTACAACACCTTGGTAACCTTTACCTTTTGAAGTTCCAACTACGTCAACGAATTCTGCACCTTCGAAGAAGTTTACATCAATTACGTCACCTAGTTTATATTCAGCTTCAAATCCTTTGAACTCGGCCAAGTGTCTCTTTGCGTCTACTCCTGCTTTTTTAAAGTGACCTGCTTCTGCTTTGTTAGTATGTTTCTCCTTTTTATCCTGGAAACCTAACTGAAGAGCTGCATAGCCGTCTTTTTCTACTGTTTTAACCTGAGTAACCACACAAGGACCTACTTCGATAACAGTGCACGGAACATTTTTACCGTCGGCACTGAAAACGGATGTCATTCCGATTTTCTTTCCTAATAATCCTGGCATTTCTCTTTAATTTTTTAATGTTACTTTAATCACTTTGATTGAATTACGCTTTAATTTCAACATCTACACCGCTAGGCAACTCAAGACGCATAAGTGCATCAATTGTTTTAGCAGTTGAGCTGTAAATGTCAATTAGTCTCTTGTAAGAAGACAACTGGAACTGTTCACGAGACTTTTTGTTAACAAAAGTAGAACGGTTCACTGTGAAGATTCTTTTGTGTGTTGGCAATGGAATCGGACCACTGACAACCGCACCTGAAGCCTTCACTGTCTTTACAATTGTTTCAGCTGATTTGTCAACCAAATTGTGATCATAAGATTTTAATTTGATTCTGATTTTTTGGCTCATAATATTTTTATCTAAATATTTTTATTTCAATAAATCTACTCTACCTTCACACTCTGTCAATACCTGTTTAGCAATTGATGAGCTAACTTCTGCATAATGAGAGAATGTCATTGTAGAAGTTGCGCGACCCGAAGTGATAGTACGAAGCGCTGTTACATATCCGAACATTTCGGCAAGAGGAGCTTTGGCTTTAACGACACGTGCACCGCTGCGGCTTGTTTCCATACCTTCAACCTGTCCACGACGCTTGTTAAGGTCACTGATTACATCACCCATACTTTCTTCCGGAGTAACAACTTCAATCTTCATAATCGGCTCCAACAATGTTGGGTTAGCTGTTTCACAAGCTTTCTTAAATGCCTGGATAGCACAAAGTTCGAATGACAACTGGTCAGAGTCAACCGGGTGGAAAGAACCGTCAATAACAGTTACTTTCAAAGTTTCTACCGGATAACCTGCAAGAACACCGTTCTTCATTGCTGTTACGAAACCTTTCTGAATAGAAGGGATGAATTCCTTAGGAATGTTACCGCCCTTAACTTCATCGATGAACTGTAGACCGCCTTCGAAGCCTTCGTCAGCCGGTTCAACGCGTACGATGATATCAGCGAATTTACCACGACCACCAGTCTGTTTCTTGAATACTTCGCGAAGTTCAACTGCTTTTGTGATAGTTTCTTTATATGTTACCTGAGGACGTCCCTGATTACATTCTACTTTGAATTCACGACGTAGACGGTCAATAATAATATCAAGGTGAAGCTCACCCATACCACTGATGACTGTCTGTCCTGTTTCTTCGTTAGTCTGTACACGGAATGTCGGGTCTTCTTCTGCAAGTTTCTGCAGACCTACACCAAGTTTGTCAAGGTCTTTCTGAGTCTTAGGCTCAACTGCAATACCGATAACCGGATCCGGGAAGTCGATTGATTCAAGAACAATAGGAGCGTTTTCAGCACATAGTGTATCACCTGTACGAATATCTTTAAAACCGATACCAGCACCGATATCACCACAACCGATAGCGTCCATCGGGTTTTGTTTACTTGAGTGCATCTGGAATAAACGTGAAATACGTTCTTTCTTACCAGAACGAGCATTCAATACGTAGCTACCTGCTTCGATAGAACCTGAATAAACGCGGAAGAAGCAAAGACGACCTACGAATGGATCAGTTGCAATCTTAAATGCTAGAGCACACATTGGTTCTTCAAACAATGGTTTACGAGCCAATTCAACATCAGAATCATGAGGATCATGACCTACAACTTCTGCAGTATCTGCCGGAGATGGAAGATAAGCACAAACGTTGTTAAGAAGACACTGTACACCTTTGTTTTTGAATGAGCTACCGCAAGTCATCGGATAAATATCCATTGAAAGAGTAGATTTGCGGATGGAAGCACGGATTTCTTCTTCTGTAATTGTTGTCGGATTGTCAAAATATTTTTCCATCAACGGCTCGTCAAACTCAGCAAGAGTTTCAAGCATTTTATCTCTCCATTCAGCAGCTTCATCAGCAAGATTCGCAGGAATTTCTTCGATTGAATAATCAGCACCCATTGTTTCATCATGCCAGTAGTAAGCTTTCATTGTTACAAGATCAACAATACCTTTGAAAGTTTCTTCTGCGCCGATTGGAATTTGAATAGGACATGGATTTGCACCAAGAACTTCTTTCAATTGACGAACAACCTCAAAGAAGTTTGCACCTGAACGGTCCATTTTATTAACATAACCGATACGAGGTACGTTGTATTTGTCAGCCTGACGCCATACAGTTTCTGACTGAGGTTCAACACCACCCACAGCACAGAAAGCAGCAACAGCACCGTCAAGGATACGAAGCGAACGTTCAACCTCAACAGTGAAATCAACGTGTCCCGGAGTGTCAATCAAGTTAATTTTATACTTCTGGTCATTATACTTCCAAAATGCTGTTGTAGCAGCAGAAGTAATAGTAATACCACGTTCCTGTTCCTGCTCCATCCAGTCCATTGTTGCAGCACCGTCGTGAACTTCACCAATCTTGTGAGTAAGACCTGTGTAGAACAGAATACGTTCAGAAGTTGTTGTCTTACCGGCATCAATGTGAGCCATAATACCGATATTTCTTGTATATTTTAAAAGTTCGTCTTGTTTAGCCATTTTTCTAACTTTTTATCAAATTAAAATCTGAAGTGAGCGAACGCACGGTTAGCTTCGGCCATACGGTGCATATCTTCTTTGCGTTTGTATGCGCCACCCTGTTCGTTGTAAGCATCAACGATTTCAGCTGCAAGCTTATCAGCCATAGTTTTGCCACCACGTTTACGTGCGAATAAGATAAGATTTTTCATTGATATGGATTCCTTGCGATCCGGACGGATTTCTGTTGGAACCTGGAAAGTAGCACCACCAACACGGCGGCTCTTAACTTCCACTTGAGGAGTAACGTTTTCAAGCGCTTTCTTCCAGATTTCAAGCGCTGTTTTTTCCTCATTAGGCATTTTAGACTTCACAGTCTCTAGTGCTGTGTAAAAAATTGTGTATGAAGTATTCTTCTTACCATCATACATAAGGTGATTAACGAATTTAGAAACTCTTACATCACCGAACACAGGATCTGGTAATACGACCCTTTTCTTTGGCTTAGCCTTTCTCATTTTAATTAAAAAAAATTTGCGTTTTTGTTCGCATGGTTGTTACATCCTTCAACGACGCACTCTTGCATCATTTACTCAACCGTAATATCAATCCAATAGAATCAAAAACAAAGTTTAATACTTTTTGCTTTGTTCTCTCTCAGAAATGGTAGATTATTTCTTAGCAGCTCCTGCTTTAGGACGCTTAACCCCGTATTTGGAACGACGCTGTGTACGGCCATTAACGCCCGCGGTATCCAATGTACCACGCACAATATGATAGCGTACACCCGGAAGGTCCTTAACACGACCACCGCGAACCATAACGATTGAGTGCTCCTGAAGATTATGACCTTCTCCCGGAATATAAGAGTTCACCTCTTTACCGTTTGTCAATCTAACACGAGCTACTTTTCTCATAGCAGAGTTCGGTTTTTTCGGAGTAGCTGTATAAACTCTCACGCAAACACCGCGACGCTGCGGACAAGAATCCAAAGAAGGAGATTTACTTGTATACTCTACAGTCTCTCTACCTTTTCTTACTAATTGCTGAATTGTAGGCATCTTAGTTCTTTTTGCTTTTTATTAATACTTAAAATTTAAATGTCGTCTTTATTATGCCATAGAATCCAACCAATTATCACTATATCAAATAATTAGCGATAACCAGCTGAAATTCTCCAGCGAAAAACTTTGCAAAGATAATTAGTAAATCCCTAAAAACCAAATGTTTTTCCGCATATTTTCATCATTTGTCGCCCTTCAAACACAGGAATAAAATTGAAGCATTTGCAACACTGTCCGGAATTTATTTCAGAACAAAGCAAGAAATACTTACTTTAATTAATCAAGGAATCAATTGTTTTTAGGCGCATATTTTTGTCCGATTTCCACCAAATCCTCCCCTGTTGAATTATATTCAGAACGGAAACGATTCGGAGAAAGTCCAACATGCTGACGGAAGAATTTTCCAAAAAAGGATTGGTTCGCAAAGTTGAGTTCAGAACTGATTTCCTTGATAGTTTTGGTTGACGAACCGAGCAACACTTTAGCAGACATCACAACATAGCTGTCAATCCATTCACCGGCGGTTTTACCACTGGCAACTTTCACTGCTGCAGATAAATGCTTCGGAGAAACACAGAGTTTTTGCGCATAATATGCTACAGAACGGTTTGTTTTAAATTCACCTTCCACAAGATGAATAAAATCATGGAAAATTTCATCATTTCTGGAATGAAATTTCGGTGAAGCGATATTTCTGTCACGATACACATTCAGCATTTCAAAAAGCAACGCAGTCATCAACGCTTTTATTACCCTCCGGTCATAGAATCGTGAAACATTTTCTACTTTGTTATATAATAAAGTATATATTTCTCTCAACTCCCCAATTTCCTGATTGCTCAATGCAAGAATCGGAGTATCCCTAAACCCTAACACAAACGGAAGCAAAGTATGTACATTCACAGACAACTGCTCTGCATACTGACTGGTAACACACAGGAACAACGCCTCGAAATCTGGACTGATTTCATAGCCATGCATAATATGGTCAGGCAGTATTGCCAAAATTGTATTGGGAACGACTTCGTATTCATTAAGATTAATGCGCACCTTACCCTTCCCGGCTGTACACAATACAAATATCGGCATCGCCATTTTAAGCGGTTCGTCCGGCAAGGCAATGTCGTGAATATCCGTAAACATATAAATCTCCCCATCAAGATTGTTTTTGGATGTCAAGTCTAAACTAATCTCAGTTTCCGCTTTTTTCATACATTTTCAGATTTGAATATTACACACATAGAATGAAAAGTACAAATATAAGAATTTATAGTATAAATCATCTTTTTCATAAAGCCAAAATACCATAAAGTACATATTTGATATTATATAAGCTAAAAAAATATAAATTAAGACACATTTCACTGTTATAATTCACAACATTACAGATTTTGACAATAATAAAAATTATAGTAATTTTGCACCAAATAAATAGTTAAACCATGTCTGTGTGCATAGGCAGTCAAGACCGGTTGTCTGCAGACATATAAGCCTATAAAAAGATACATATTATGACACTTTCTCCGCTAACCGCCATTTCTCCAATAGACGGAAGATATCGTGGCAAAACAAAAAAATTGGGCGAATACTACTCTGAATTCGCATTAATCCGTTATCGTGTAAAAGTAGAAGTAGAATACTTCATCAGACTTTGCGAACTACCTCTGCCCCAGTTGTCATCCGTCAACCATACGTTTTTTGAAGATTTGCGAAAAATCTATCTTGAATTCACAGAAGCGGACGCAATACACATCAAAGAAATTGAAAACGTTACAAACCATGACGTAAAAGCAGTAGAATACTTCCTTAAAGAGAAATTCGACAATCTCGGACTTGAAAAGCATAAAGAATTCATTCATTTCGGACTAACATCTCAAGATATCAACAATACATCTGTTCCGATGTCTGTCAAAGACTCGCTAAACGAAGTCATCATCCCGATGATTGAAGCACTTCGCGACGACCTTAACGAAAAGGCTGAAAGATGGATGAACATCCCGATGCTTGCCAAAACTCACGGTCAGCCGGCATCACCGACAAGACTGGGCAAAGAAATCAAAGTTTTCGCATACCGTTTTGACCAGCAACTGAAGTTTTTGAAAAATACTCCTATCAGCGGTAAATTCGGCGGCGCTACCGGAAACTTCAATGCTCACAGAACAGCATATCCGGGTATCGACTGGAGAATCTTTGCAAACGGTTTCCTTAAAGAAAATCTTGGCATCGAAAGAGAAGCGTGGACAACTCAGATTTCCAACTACGACAACCTTGCCGCTTTATTTGACGCGCTTAAACGTATATGTACAATCATGATGGACCTTGACCGCGACATGTGGCAATATATCTCAATGGAATATTTCAAACAGAAAATCAAAGCCGGAGAAGTCGGTTCTTCTGCAATGCCTCACAAAGTAAATCCTATCGATTTCGAAAACAGCGAAGGCAACCTTGGTATCGCAAGAGCAATCTTCGAGCACCTTGCTGCAAAACTTCCGATTTCACGTCTTCAGAGAGACCTTACCGACTCAACAGTGCTTCGCAACATCGGTGTTCCTTTGGCTCACGTAATGATTGCAATCAGCAGCACAATGAAAGGTCTGGGCAAATTGATTCTTAACGAATCTGCCATCAACAGAGACCTTGACAACATGTGGAATGTTGTAGCGGAAGGTATCCAGACAATCCTTCGCCGCGAAGGCTATCCAAAACCTTACGAAACTCTTAAAGAACTTACACGTACAAATAGTGTTGTCAATGCGGAGAACATTGCGACATTCATCGATACGCTGAATGTTTCGGAAGAAGTTAAAGCAGAATTGAAAGCTTTGACACCTCACGGATACACAGGTTATTAAAAAAATATTAAACACAACTTGCCATCAATCTTTTTTATAGCAAGATTGTTCTGTATTAAGAAAATACTTTTATCTTTGCACAAAAGATATGACAATTCTTGCTATAAAGGAGTTAAAAATACAATTTTTATAGATAAAATATAGCCTTATTTAATTATTAGCCGAGAGGCGTAAATACTTTATTAAAAATTATGGAAGAATCTGAAAAAAGAGCGAAAAGACCTCGTATTGGTGAAAAGAAATTAGACGCAGAAGAAACGTTTGAATCTCGCTACGACCGTGTAGTCTATGACGGTAATTCAAATACCGGCGATCAAGCAACTAACATGCCTTCTGAAAACAGAGAAGACCGACCTTCCTATGGTGGCGGTTACAGAAATTCGTACAACAACTACAATCGTCAGGGCGGTTACAACAATAATCGCCAGAGTGGTTACAACAATAATCGCGGCGGTTACAACAATCGTCAGGGCGGTTATAACAATGACTACCAGGGAAGCTACAACAATGACCGCCAGGATAGTTACAACAATGACCGCCAAGGTGGTTACAACAACGACCGCCAAGGTGGTTACAATAACCGACAGGGTGGTTACAGCAACAACCGTCAGGGTGGTTACAACAACCGTCAGGGTGGATACAACAATCGTCAAAGTGGATACAACCACCGTCAGGGTGGTTACAACAACCGTCAGGGTGGTTACAGCAACCGTCAAGGTGGTTACAACAACCGTCAAGGCGGTTACAACAATCGTCAAGGTGGTTACAATAACCGACAGGGTGGTTACAACAACCGTCCTCAACAACAGGAACCAAAAACCCAGATGCGTTTTACTCCGAGACCGAAGAGAGTTGAATACGAAATGCCAGTTATTGACCCGACAGTTCCGGTACGCTTGAACAAATTTATGGCTAATGCAGGTATCTGCTCCCGCCGTGAAGCTGATGAACTAATCCAGCAGGGTCTTGTTCTTGTAAACGGTAACGCTGTTTCTGAATTGGGAACAAAAATCACAGCTGCCGACATCGTTGAATACGAAGGAAAGGTTGTTACACTTGAAAGCAAATGCTACATCCTTCTTAATAAACCGAAAGACTGCGTAACAACAAAAGACGATCCGAACGGACGTTTGACAGTTATGGACCTTGTAAAGAATGCATGTACAGAGCGTATATACCCGGTAGGACGTCTTGACCGCAACACAACAGGCGTCCTTTTGTTAACAAACGACGGTGAACTTGCTTCAAAATTGACTCACCCTAAATATGTCAAGAAAAAGATTTACCACGTATGGGTTGACAAAGCAATCTCTGAAGAAGATATGCAGCACATTGCAGACGGCGTAGAACTTGAAGACGGAGAAATCCACGCAGACGCAATCAGCTACGTTTCAGAAACAGACAAAAAACAGGCAGGTATCGAAATCCACTCAGGCCGCAACCGTATCGTTCGCCGTATTTTCGAAGCACTTGGCTACCACGTAACAAAACTTGACCGTGTATACTTCGCAGGTTTGACTAAAAAGAACCTTCCGCGCGGTCGCTGGAGATATTTGACTCAGGAAGAAGTTAACTATCTTAAACAGAACTCTTTTGAATAATAAAATTCAAAAACTTGGACAATAAATTATGAGCTGCACGGTCAAATCTCACACGTGTAGCTCATTAATGATAAAATAAAGATATCAAATCTGAGGGACGCTGAAGACCTCGACCGAAACGCCCCTTCAAACAAAAATAACTATGGCAACTAAAAGAACTAAGATAGTCGATCTTTTCAAAAGCGACTTGATTGGAAAAGAAGTTAGCGTAAAAGGCTGGGTACGTACCAGAAGAGGCAACAAATACGTTCAGTTTGTAGCCTTAAACGACGGTTCCACTATCAAGAACATCCAAATCGTATTCGACCTTGCTAAATTTACCGATGAAGAACTTAAACCTATCACAACAGGTGCAAGTATGCATGTAATCGGGACTCTTGTAGAATCACAGGGTAAAGGACAATCTTGTGAAGTTCAGGCTGAAAAGATTGAAATCTACGGTACTGCAGACGTTGAAACATATCCTTTGCAAAAAAAAGGTCACACACTTGAATTCCTTCGCGAAAAAGCGCATCTTCGTCCGCGTACAAATACATTCGGTGCTGTGCTTCGTATCCGCCACACACTGGCTTACGCAATCCACAAATACTTTAACGACAGAGGTTTCTTCTATTTGAACACTCCGCTTATCACAGCAAGTGACTGCGAAGGTGCAGGTGCAATGTTCCAGGTTACAACACTTGATCTGAACAACGTTCCTAAAACAGAAGAAGGTAAAGTTGAATACGAAAAAGATTTCTTCGGCAAACAGGCTAACCTGACTGTATCAGGACAGCTTGAAGGTGAACTTGGTGCTACAGCTCTTGGTGCTATCTACACCTTCGGTCCTACATTCCGCGCTGAAAACTCAAACACTCCGCGTCACCTTTCAGAATTCTGGATGGTTGAACCGGAAGTTGCTTTCAACGACATTACAGACAACATGGATCTTGCAGAAGATTTCATCAAATACTGTATTACCTACGCACTTGAAAATGCAAAAGACGATATAGACTTCCTTACTCAAATGTACGACAAAGAACTTGTCAACCGTTTGAACTTCGTTATCAACAACGATTTCGTACGTCTTCCATATACAGAAGGTGTCAAGATTCTTCAGAAATCAGGCAAAAAATTTGAATTCCCGGTATCTTGGGGTATCGACCTGCAGAGCGAACACGAACGATTCCTTGTAGAAGAACACTTCAAAAAACCGGTTATCCTAACAGACTACCCGAAAGAAATCAAAGCTTTCTATATGAAGCTTAACGAAGACGGCAAGACAGTACGCGCAATGGACGTATTGTTCCCGGGCATCGGTGAAATAATCGGAGGTTCTGAACGAGAAGAAAACTACGACAAGCTGCTTGCACGTATCGAAGAACTACACATCCCGATGAAAGACATGTGGTGGTATCTTGATACAAGACGTTTCGGTACAGTGCCTCACTCAGGCTTCGGTATCGGTTTTGAACGCCTTGTCATGTTCGTGACAGGAATGACTAACATTCGTGACGTCATTCCTTTCCCAAGGACACCGAATAACGCTGAGTTCTAATTTGTTTTCATAAAACCCAAGGTGGCGGTTGCTGTGAGGTAACTGCCACCTTTCATTTTAAACCTAAAAACGAAATAAATTTTGCCCTTCAAACGTCAATCGCTATCTTTACATTCATAAAACAATTATTTGCTATGATACAAATGCATTGGGACAAACTGATATGCGACAAACGCTTCGGTATGGAAGATTATACCGAAGGCCGCAACCGTATCAGAAGCGATTTTCAGAGGGATTATGACAGACTGATATTCTCCTCTCCTTTCCGCAGACTTCAGAACAAAACTCAGGTATTCCCCTTGCCGGGAAGTATCTTCGTACACAACCGACTTACCCACAGTCTGGAAGTTTCCGGAGTCGGACGTTCCATTGCCAACCAGACCGCCAGTAACCTGATTGAGAAATATGCGAGCGAACCGTGGGTGGAAAAACTGCACGCTATCGGCGAAATCGTTGCCGCTGCCTGTCTTGCCCATGACCTGGGCAACCCTCCTTTCGGACATTCCGGAGAGAAATGTATCTCCACCTACTTTTCCGAAGGTAAGGGTATGGACCTCCAGAACGAGCTGTCTCCGGAAGAATGGAACGACCTCATCCACTTCGAGGGCAACGCCAATTCTTTCCGATTGCTGACACACCAGTTTAAAGGCCGCAGAAAAGGAGGTTTCGCCATGACCTACCCGACACTGGCAACCATAGTAAAATACCCGTATTCCTCAACCCAGGCCAATAAAAAGGGTAAGTTCGGATTCTTCACCTCGGAGAAAGAATATTACACCCGCATTGCCGAAGAGCTGGGCATTATAAAATTCAGTGAATACAAATATGCGCGCCACCCGCTGGTATACATTCTTGAGGCAGCAGATGACATCTGCTACCAGATTATGGATATCGAAGATGCGCACAAACTAAAAATCCTCAACACCGCCGAAACCGAGCAGCTGCTGTTGGGCTACTTCGAAGGCGAACGTCTTAACCAAATCAAGAAAACCATGACCATGATTGAGGACAAAAATGAGGTTATATCCTATCTTCGCTCCTGCGTTATCGGTATTCTTGTGGATGAAGCGGCAGAAGCGTTCGTAAAGAACGAAGAAGCTATACTTAAAGGCGAATTTGAGGGCTGTCTGATAGACCATATCGGCGACCAGGCCAACGAGGGCTACAAGACATGCTCTAAAGTTGCCGTTTCGAAGATATACAATGCCAACGACGTAGTGGATATCGAGTTGGCCGGTAATCAGATTATCACCTATCTGATGATAAAACTGATTGACGCCGTCCGAAATCCGGGCAAAAACTACGCACGCCTGCTGCTGAGCAAATTCCCGCAGCAGTATGATGTCAACGCTCCGACTATGTACGGCAAAATTCAGGCTGTTGTAGACCACATCAGCGGTATGACCGACGTTTATGCCCTTGATTTGTACCGCAAACTGAACGGTATGAGCCTTCCGGCAGTATAATCACGAATAAAGATAAAAAGAAAAGCCTTCCCCGTTTGGAGAAGGCTTTTTTATATGTCTGATATTACCTTATTTTTCAATGCCGATAATAATGTTTTTGCTGGCACCGCGCCACGGCAGCAATCCATCGTATGACTTGTAGCGAAGTTTTACCTTTTCACCGCTGCCCTGCATATCCATAGCCAGTCGGGCGATGGAATCGTTTTCGAATGAGAATACGAAATCACGCTGATAGGTTCTTGCGGTATCTTCCAGTGTAGTGACGGAAATCATCTCGCCTTCATAGGTTTTGAACAACAAACCGCGTTTCTCGATTTTCATGATATAACCGGTTTCCTGCGCGTCTGTAACATACGGGCTGTAGTATCTGAAATATATCCACAAGCCAAGCAAGACCGCAAGAATAAAGATTATCCACGCGTATATTTTGCGTCTTTTTACGGAACGCAAATTGATTGTATCTTCTTTTTCCTGTTTTTCTTCAATCTCTTCCGGAGTCATTACGGGCTTTTTCTTCTCCACGTCCGGTCCGTCAAAGAAATCGTTGAAGTTGTCTTCGTTATCTACAAGCATAATCAATCTTTCAGTTTAGAGTTTCATTCCCTTTCCGTCGCTCTCAACAATTACCTTGCCTGATTTGATGCGTCGTCTGTCTATCTCCATATAGATGAAAGAATAGATACCCAAAGTAATCAAAAGCAGTGTCTGAATACCCCAGACAACCATTGCAAAGGTCGAAGCCTGTGCGTCAAACGGTCCTGTTGCGCTGAAGTTCGCACCCACTCCGTAAAGTGACAGACCGAAGATAATTGCAATGTGCCATGCTCCAAGTCCGCCGTTGGTAGGAATTCCCATACTGATACTGCTCAACACGAACAGAACAAGGATTGCTTTCATGCCCAGTGATTCGGTGAACGGGAACGCAAACGATGCAAGGTACAACTGGAAGTAGTAGCAGCCCCATATTAGTGCAGTGTATAGCAGAAACCACCATTTGTCTTCCATTTTAAATATAACGTAAAGACCGTCCCAAAGGTTCCTGGCCATTGCTTTTACTTTGACAACAATAACATTCTGTGCATTGCTGCGGAACAGCCATACAAGGAATGCAATAAACGCAACTGCACCCATCCATGTCCACGGAGACACCATCATGTTCCACAAACCGTCTTTAATAGTTGGATATGTATCCAGGAAGGTGTAGAACGCATCCTGTGCAAGGAAAAATGTGAAAATAGTCAGCAGCAGAACAACAACGGAGTCGGACAAACGGTCTCCGACCATTGAGCCGAGCACGGTTGTGAACGATGCTTTCTGTCTTGTTGCGATATAACCGGTACGCCATACCTCTCCCAGACGCGGAAACAGCAGATTAACTGCATAAGTGCCGAAAATGGAATTGACAAGCGCGCTAAACGGAGGTTTGATACCCAGTCCGCGTAACTGCAAACGCCAGCGTGCAGCTCTGAAGATATGGCTGAATATGCTGACTATTAACACTGCGACAAACCACCACCAGTTCATGTCTGTACGCAGAATCAGTTTCATTTCGTTTACATCAAAATTGCTGTAAAGGAAATAAAACAACAGCCCCCCGATTAAAACAGGGATAAGAAATTTAGCAATCTTGCCTAATATTTTCATAATAGCGTTTCGTTTCAAAATTTTTCCTATCTTTGTATTTTGCAAAGATATGGATTTTTCTCGTTATATATAGGAGAAAGCCATATATTTTTTAACGGAACGACCTCTCAGAGGCAACTGAAACGATAAAAAAATTTACGACGCTTATGCAACAGGTAAAACCGAAGAAAGCCCTTGGGCAGCATTTTCTTACCGACCTGACAATCGCTGAGGATATAGCACTTACCTTATCCGACTATATGGATGTACCGGTTCTTGAAGTGGGACCCGGTATGGGAGTTCTGACTCAATTCCTTTTGGACGAAGGACACAACCTGAAAGTCGTGGAAATAGATGACGAAAGTGTCGACTATCTGAACAAGAATTTTAAAAAACTTAAAGACAGAATCATTGAAGAAGACTTTCTTCAACTGAATCTGGACAAAGTATTCGAAGGTAAAATCTGCGTAATCGGTAACTACCCATACAATATATCATCACAGATATTTTTCAAAGTACTGGACTACAGAGACAAAGTTATCTGTTGTAGCGGAATGCTTCAAAAAGAGGTTGCAGAACGCATTGCAGCGAAACCAGGGACAAAAACCTACGGAATTCTATCCGTACTATTGCAGGCTTGGTATGATATTGAGTATCTTTTCACTGTTCCCGAACATGTTTTCTATCCGCCACCAAAAGTAAAATCCGGCGTTATACGTCTCAAGCGTAACAATGTCACGGAGTTGGGATGCAACGAACGATTGTTCAAGACAATTGTAAAAACATCATTCGGGCAGCGAAGAAAGACTTTACGAAATTCACTGAAAGTCTTCTTCACCAAAGATAAAGAAACTCTGAATACCGAAATTTTTAAATTGCGTCCGGAACAGCTTAGCGTAGCGCAATTTATTGAACTAACCAGATTAGTTGAACTGCAACAAAACAAAGACTAATGAAACAACTTACTCCGGAATACATTGAAGTTATTCATGAAATAGTAAGACACAACGAAATTGGAAAAGCAAAAACTCTGCTTGAAGACCTTCACCCTGCAGATATTGCAGAACTGTTTCAGGAACTTGAACTGGAAGAATCCGAATATCTTATAAATCTTCTTGACGTTGATACTGCAGCGGAAGTATTGATGGAACTTGATGAAGATGACCGTAAGGAATATCTTGCCAACCTTCCAAAAGAAACCATCGCAAAACAATTCCTTGAACACCTTGACTCCGATGATGCGGTAGACTTGATTCAGGAACTTGACGAAAAAGACCGGGAAGAAGTCATTTCTCACATTGACGACGTTGAACAAGCGGGAGATATCATTGACCTTTTGAAATATGACGATGACACAGCCGGTGGTTTGATGGGTACCGAGATGATTATAGTGAATGAAAACTGGAGTATGCCGGAGTGTGTGCGCCAAATGCGCGCCCAGGCGGAAGAAATGGATGAAATCTACAACGTATATGTTGTGGACAATGATAATCGTCTGAAAGGAGTTTTCCCTTTGAAAAAGATGATTACACACCCATCTATCTCCAAAATCAAACATGTGATGTTCGAAGACCCTATATCTGTAAAAACAGATACTCCGCTGGATGAAGTTGCTTTTGATTTTGAAAAATATAACCTTGTCGCGATGCCTGTTGTTGACTCTATCGGACGACTTGTCGGACGTATCACCGTCGATGACGTAATGGATACCGTCCGTGAACAAAGCGAACGTGACTACCAGTTGGCATCAGGTTTGTCCGGTGACGTAGAAACCGACGACAGCATGCTGACTCAGACCAAAGCACGCCTTCCTTGGCTACTTATCGGTATAGTCGGCGGAATTGCAAACTCCGTCATTTTGGGCAATTTTGAGGACGGATTTGCAACAAACCCGGCAATGGCACTGTTTATCCCGCTAATCGCGGGTACCGGCGGTAACGTAGGCGTACAATCTGCCGCCATCATTGTACAGGGCCTTGCAAACGGCTCTCTTGACATAAAAGACGCATCAAAACAAATCGGTAAGGAAATCGGAGCTTCTTTGATTAACGCAATTGTAATCTCTATGCTGGTATTTTTTTACAATTGCTTCCGCCTTTCACCTATTGATCCGACAACCATTGCCGTATCCGTGTCGTTATTTGCTGTAGTAATCTTCGCATCTGTTTTGGGAACTCTTATTCCGCTTATTCTTGAAAAACTTAAAATAGATCCAGCACTTGCCACAGGACCGTTCGTCACGATAACAAACGATATTATCGGCGTTGTAATTTATATGGCGGTATGCTATTCAATGCTGGCTTGTCTGGGATAAAATCAAATAATTAACAAACATAATTATACAATTGTCTTAAAATGGGTAAAGTCTTAATTATCGGAGCCGGAGGCGTTGGAACCGTTGTGGCTCACAAATGTGCTCAGAATCCTGAAGTATTCGAAGAAATCGTTATCGCTTCTCGTACCAAAAGCAAATGCGACGCTATCGCAAAAGCTATCGGAAAAGATAATATCACTACTGATCAGGTAGATGCCGACAAAGTACCGGAACTGGTTGCACTTTTCAAAAAACACAATCCGGACATCGTTATCAACGTTGCTCTTCCTTACCAGGATCTAACAATTATGGATGCCTGTCTTGAATGTGGCGTAAACTACCTTGACACAGCAAACTACGAACCGATTGACGAAGCACACTTCGAATACAGCTGGCAGTGGGCATACCGCGAACGCTTTGAAAAAGCAGGTTTGACTGCAATCCTCGGCTGCGGTTTCGACCCGGGAGTATCAGGCGTATTTACCGCTTACGCTGCAAAACACCACTTCGGTGAAATGCACTACCTTGATATCGTTGACTGCAACGCAGGCAACCACGGCAAAGCATTCGCTACAAACTTCAACCCGGAAATCAACATCCGCGAAATCACTCAGAAAGGCCGCTACTACGAAAACGGAGAATGGGTGGTTACAGAACCTCAGGAAATCCACAAACCGCTTACATATCCGAACATCGGTCCTCGTGAATCATACGTTTTGTATCACGAAGAACTTGAATCTCTTGTTATCAACTATCCTACTATCAAACGTGCACGTTTCTGGATGACATTCGGCCAGGAATATCTGACACACCTGAGAGTTATTCAGGATATCGGCATGGCAAGTATCGAACCGATTATGTATCAGGGTCAGGAAATCGTTCCTATCCAATTTCTTAAAGCAGTTCTTCCTAATCCTCAGGAACTTGGAAGCAACTACCACGGCGAAACTTCAATCGGCTGCCGTATCAGCGGTACTGACAAAGAAGGCAAAAACCTTACATACTACATCTATAACAACTGCAGCCACGAAGCATCTTACAAAGAAACAGGCACTCAGGCTGTCAACTATACAACAGGTGTTCCGGCAATGATTGGTGCAATGATGTTCCTTAAGGGCGAATGGGTTAAACCGGGCGTTCACAACGTGGAAGAATTCAATCCGGATCCGTTCATGGACCAGTTGAACAAACAGGGACTTCCTTGGCACGAAGAATTTAACGGAGACCTTGAACTGTAGTACACTATGATTAAAGTCAAAATAGTAAACAAATCCGGCAATCCGCTTCCCGCCTATTCCACTATCGAATCTGCGGGGATGGATGTCCGTGCTTTTCTTTCGGAACCGATTACGCTGAATCCGATGGAGCGCGTGCTTGTCCCGACCGGACTTTACATGCAGCTTCCTTCCGGTTACGAATGCCAGATGCGTCCACGCAGCGGCCTGGCTCTGAAGAAAGGTATCTCATTGCTGAATACTCCGGGAACCATCGATGCGGACTACCGCGGCGAAATCGGGGTTATTCTGATTAACCTGTCACAGGAACCATTTGTAATCAATAACGGTGAACGCATCTGCCAGATGGTAATCAAAAGCTATGTCAAGGCAGAATGGGAAGAAGCCGAATCTCTTGACGAATCGGATCGCGGAGAAGGCGGTTTCGGACACACCGGTATAAAATAACAGATTGTGAAAAAAATATTCTTTGCAATATTACTTTTATGCGGCATATCTTTATGGCTGTCCGCCGGCAAGAAAGTAACAGACGGCAACGAATGGAGCGAAAATTCCAGGAAATCCGGCTATTACTTTCTTGAAGCGTGCCGTATGCGTCAGCAGGGAAAAAGCGACGCTTACTATGAATTACTGCGAAAATCATACGAACTGGATACCGCAAACTCGGTAGCAGGATTCTATCTGGGTTACTGCCTGCTATTTCTTGACAATGAATCAGCAATCAAAGAAGGTTTTGACCTGATGAAAAAACACGTTGTTGCCAATCCGCTTGACATCAGAGAAGCGCGTCTGTACGCTGTTATGGCTTCAAGAATCAGAAAATTCGACGAAACCATTGCCACTTTCGAGTCTATTGTCAGCAACTTTCCGAAAAACATAGAGGACAAATATTCGCTTGCAAGAGCCTACTCCATGCACAGTCAGTTCGACAAAGCGATTGCCGTCTATAACAGCATTGAAACTACCACAGGGATTACCAGCCCGGTATCTCTGCAAAAAATAGAACTTTACCTTTCACTGAACGACACCGCCAATGCGGTAAACGAAGCGCAGACATTGCTGAAATCCGCGCCAAAGAATCTTCGTTACAACGGTGTTGTAGGCGATGTTTATATGCATCTGAGCATGCCGGACAGCGCATTCAGATATTATGAGGTAATGGAAAAAATCGACCCTTCAAGTCCGGAGGTTGCCCTTTCAAAAGCAACTTACTACCAAATCAAGGGCGATTCCATAAATCAGGACAAACAGATTTACCGTGCGCTTATCAACGAAAATCTGGAAGTCGGCCAGAAAGTTTCTATTCTGACCCAGTACATCCAGCAAACACTGCGCAGCAAGCAGCCATCTCCGCGTATTGAAAATCTGTTTAACGTGATTCTGAAACAACATCCTCACGATGCCGAAATCAGACGTCTGTACGGCAAATACGCCTATACTCTGGATGACTACGATAGTGCAGCCGAGCAATTCTCTTACGCTCTGGATATCGACCCAACCAATCCCGATGACTGGAAGATTCTGACTCTTTCCAACGTCATGATCTACAAATACGACGAAGCGCTGAATTCAGCGAAAAAAGCAATTGAATACAATCCGGATGATTTCAATCTGAAACTTTATATCGTGTCTCTATACAACCAGATTGGTGAGCACGACAAGGCGATTGTACTTGGACACGATTTGCTGGCAAAAAGTGATTCGCTGGACTACGGATTCAAATCTGAGATCTGCACTACCATTGCGGACACCTATTTCGCAAAAGAGCAGACCGACAGTTGTTTCCAGTATTACGAAAAAGCACTGGAATACAACAATAAAAACTTTCTTGCAATGAACAACTACGCATACTTCCTGAGCATCTCGGACAAAGACCTTGACAAGGCGGAAAGCATGAGTACGGAAGTTATCAAAGCATATCCGGAAAATTCCACATATCTGGACACCTACGCGTGGATATTCTTCAAGAAAAAAGAATACGAACTTGCGCTGATGTACATTCAGAGAGCTGTTTCTTGCATCAACGAAAACGACAACAACGCCGATTTGTATGAACATTACGGCGATATTCTGTTCATGAACCGCAAACCGAAAGAAGCGGTGGAACAGTGGCAGAAAGCGCTGGAAATTACTCCGAACAACGAACTGTTGCAGAAAAAAGTAAAACACCAAACATATTTCTATGAATAAAATAGTTTCAAAATACATATCAAGAATCCTACTTGTATGTCTTGTATGCGGTTTTGCCGTTTTCCAGGGCTGTAAATCAAGCCGAGATATCACAGGATCGGATTACAGCAAGCTTGAAGGCGACAGTCGCTACGACAACATTGTAGAGGGCTACACCGACTGGAAAACTCTGAGCATCAGTGGCAAGGCGACTATAAAAGCAGGCGCGCAGTTGAGTTCGTCTATCCAGATTAAGATGGTGAAGGACGAAATTATTATGATTTCTGTACGTCCGATGCTGGGTATTGAAATTGCGAAACTGTATCTGAAAAAAGACAGCATTGTCTTTATTGACAAATACAACAAACTGTATGTGGATGAGGATCTGACTGCATTGACCAACAAGCTGCCGTTTACTCTTTCCACCATTCAGAACATGATTCTTAACCGTGCATTCCTGCTTGACGGCACAACAATGAGCGCAAAGACAAAAAAACAGGTCAAACTGTTCGACAACAAGGACGGTTCGCTGATTATCACTCCGAAAGAACAGATGCCGGGATTTGTATATTCGTTCATAACTGATGCCGAAAACAACATTACCAACCTTCAGGTGGTACAGTTCTCCAACAGCAAGACCTACAATGCCGAATACCGCAACTTCAAACTTGATGCTCCGTACAAAATGGCTGAATATATCGGCATGGAAACCATTATCGGCAACAAAAACATCGTATTGAATCTAAATCTCAACGCGTCAAAAGCCCGCTGGAACGAGCCGGTTGACACAGATATCGAGCTGAGCAAAAAATATCGCAAAACGACTCTGAAAACATATATGGAGTTGTTCAACAAAAGATAGCTTATGAGAAAAGTGTTCTGCATATTAACTTCCATTGGTATGTTGCTCCCGACGTGTGTAGCCGCACAGGATATCAGGGACGTGAAACAACAGCAGCAGGCCGCAAGGGAGGTAATTGCCAGTACTTCTCAAAAAATTAAACAAAACACCAAACAGACTGAAAAACAGCTGAACAGGCTGAACTATATTACTGCAGAAATCAAAGATCTGGAGTCGGGCATCTCCAAACTTGACCGTCAATTGAAGAGCATTATCGGTAAAATCGGCATGCTGAACGATTCCGTCCGGATTTACGACAACGAACTGGCACGGCTGAAGGCAAACTATGCCAATGCCATCAAAAAGATGCAGGGAAAAAACAGCACTACCGACCATCTCGTTTTTCTGTTTTCCGCAGAAACCTTTGAGCAGACCGTCAGACGCTACCGCTATCTAAAAGAATTCTCCGCATGGAGAAAATTGCAGTTTCAAAAAATTCTTACCAAACAGGAACAGTTAAAAATTGAAAAGCTGAAACTCGAAAAACTAAAGATATCCAAACAGAATACCCTCGAAAAACTCGCTGTCAAGAAATCTACTCTGGAATCAAAAAAAGAGAAACAGGGCGAACTCATTGCCGGACTGCGTGAAGAAGGAGAATCGCTGAACATCCTTTTGCAGGAAAAAGAACGTCTTTCAAAGAAATTGAACGACGAACTTGAACGTCTTATCGCCGAGGAAGAACGCAAAGCAGAAGAAAGACGTATTGCAGAAGAGAAACGCAAAGCCGAGGAACTGAGAAAAGCGGAAGAGGCTAAAAAAGAAGCTGCCAAAAAGAAAGACAAAGGTGGCAAAAAGAAAAAGGAGACAAAGAAGGAAGAGCCGAAGAAACAGCCGGAGGTGAAACCGGAAAAGACTCCTGAAAAAGAGATTGAAAAGGAAGAACCTGTAAAAGGTACTATAATAAAAGTGAGCGGCACCTTTAAAGAGAACAAGGGCAAATTGATTGCCCCGGTCGCTTCGTCATACAAGGTAGTCAAACCATTTGGACGGAATCAACATCCGGAATTGCGCCACGTCATTACCGAAAACAACGGTATCGACATTGAAACCGCATCAGGCTCAAATGCCCGCTGTGTGTTCGACGGAAAAGTTTCGGCAGTATTCCAGACCGAAGGATTTAATACTGTAATAATGATTCGTCACGGCAGTTACATCACTGTCTACGTTAATTTGGCAAACACATTTGTTGCATCGGGGGATGCGGTAAAAGCCGGTCAGGAAATAGGCAGAATTTTCTCCGATCCGGAAGACGACAAACGCACTATTCTACATTTTGAAGTTCGAAAAGAAAAAGAAAAACTTAATCCGGAACTCTGGATTAAATAAAATCTACTGTTTATGATAAAGATATATAAATATCACGTCAATCAAAAATCGGAATGGGACAATTTTGTGAAAGAATCAAAGAACGGAACATTCCTTCATTTGCGAAACTATATGGACTATCATCAGGACAGATTTAACGATTTCTCATTAATCGCTTGTGATGATGAAAAACTGGTCGGTCTGCTTCCAGCCAACATTTCCGGCACCACACTGTACACACACCAGGGTCTGACTTACGGTGGCTGGATTGTCAAAGCCAAGCATTTTGAAGCGGTACAGATGCTTGAAATCTTTGACAAAATGAAAGAATTTCTTTCGGCTAAAGGCGTAAACAAACTTGTTTACAAAGCTATACCGCATATCTATCATACCTATCCCGCAGAAGAAGATCTGTACGCACTGTTCCGCAACGGAGCAACAATATGCAGTTCTTTGATTTCTTCGACCATACCTGTTGCCGAAGCGTTGCGGTTCAACGAAAACGCGCGCCGCGGCGCAGCACACGCAGCCTCTCTGGGCGTTACCGTTCAGGAAGAGGACGATTTCTGCAGATTCTGGGACATTCTGTCCGAACTGCTCGAGTCTCGCTACCACACCGCACCGGTTCACTCCTGTGAGGAAATAACTTTGCTGAAATCCCGTTTTAAAGACAATATACACCTGTTCTCCGCTCGCCACGAAGGCAAAATCGTAGGCGGAACCGTTATCTTCGATACCGGTATCGTGGCTCATGCCCAGTATATCGCCGCAAGCGATGAAGGTAAACAGATGAAGGTGCTTCCGCTGCTGTTCAAACATCTGATTGAAAACGTTTTCAAAGACCGAAAATATTTTGATTTCGGCACTTCCAACGAAGACAGCGGAAAATACCTTAACGAAGGATTACTGCAGCAGAAAGCCGGAATGGGCGGTCGCGGCATCATTTACAACACTTACAAACTGAACTTCTAAACATATTTCAACGTGCAAAGCCCTCAAATGTCATCCATATCGCAACGGATACTGAAATCTATCAGTATCTTCGGAGGTGTTCAGGTTATGGGTGTACTTTGCTCGCTGATTCGAACCAAACTGGTTGCCATTCTTGTTGGTCCGGTCGGTGTTGGTCTGCTCGGCATTTTCAATCAGGCGGTTGAATTGATTTTCTCCGTCAGTTCATTAGGCATACGCAACAGCAGTGTCCGCGATCTGGCATCCGAAAAGAACGAATTGCGCCGTCAGCAGTTGGTATTCGTTATCCGCCGCTGGTCCTGGGTAGTCGGTCTGGTCGGAGCTCTTGTAACCCTGTTCTGCTCTCCCCTTTTAAGTCGGCTGACATTCGACGACAGCGAACACACATGGTGCTATGCCGCACTATCGCTGGTGCTGATGTTCAACGCCATTGCAAAAGGTGAGGAGGCCATTTTACAGGGTTCTTCAAGGCTTAAAGTTCTGGCAAAAGCATTGATTACGGGTGCGATTGCAAGCGTTTTCACCGTTGCGCCGATATATTATTTCATGGGCATCGACGGTGTCGTTCCGGCAATTATCTCCATCTCAGGAGTTGTTGCTTTGTCCATGTTCATATTCAACCGCAAGGAAAACAAGATAGAAAGCAAAAAGGTAGGCTGGAGCCAGACACTGTCCATGGGCAAAGGCTTTATCAAACTCGGTATTTTCATCACTTTGAGTAATGCCGTCACCCTGCTTGCCTCCAACGCATTCATCATATTCCTGAATCATTTTGCGGGAACCGTTGAAGTCGGTTTCTATCAGGCGGGATATACCACCGTCAACAAATACGCCGATTTGATTTTTGCGGCAATGGCCATGGAATATTATCCGCGTCTTGCACAGGTGGAACACAGCAACAAACGGATACAGATATATGTTACCACTCAAATTAACATCACCCTTGCGATTCTGATTCCGGTGATTTCAGCATTTCTGATTTGCCGCGAGCTGATTGTTCACATCCTTTATTCCAAAGAATTTTTTGTTATCCTTCCATATATCTCCTTCGCCGTAATCGGAACCATCTTCCGTGCGATATCATGGTGTATGGCATTCGTAATACTCGTCAAAGGCCGCGGCATCGTGTATATGTGTACAGAAACCATCAGCGCCGTTAGCGGACTTGCATTAAATCTGGTGTTCTACAAACTGTACGGGCTTCCGGGAATCGGTATCGCTTACATACTGTGGTATCTGATTTATACCGTAGTCGTTTATTACTGCTTCCGCAAAATCTATAATCTGAAACTTCACTACAGCATTATCGGTAACAGTTTGATTGCACTGATTCTTTGTTCCGGAACTCTTTATTCCGTTATGAATTCCAATATTCCGCTAATCATTATATTTACAGCACTTTCAGTTGTTGCAGGTCTCGTGATTATGAAGAAATCAGCCTTGATAAAACGCAGAAAAGCCTGATTGTCATACTTTTGACCATAATCAACTAAAATTAGTCATATAAAATTTGACTATTCGAAATAAAAAGCTACCTTTGCAATACAAACATAAAGCAATTGACTTAACAAGGGGTCTCAACTGATAAAGTGGAGATTCTTTTTATTTTTTATTAATTTTTAAACGAAATATACACAACCATGGCACTAAGTTACATGACAAAAGAAGGGTACAAGAAAAAAATGGAGGAAATCGCATATCTTGAAAGTGTGAAACGTCCGGAAATTTCTCGTGCCATTGCTGAAGCACGCGACAAAGGTGACTTGTCGGAAAACGCAGAGTATGATGCAGCTAAAGAAGCTCAGGGAATGCTTGAAATGAAAATCTCTCAATTGAAAGATTTGGTAGCAAACGCACGCATTCTTGACGAGAGTCAGCTAAATACAGAAGAAGTTCAAATTTTGAATACCGTTACTATCAAAAACGTAGCAAACGGCGCTCAGATGAAATATACTATTGTTGCAGACAGCGAAGCTAACATCCGCGAACACAAAATCGCATCCAGCACTCCTATCGCAAAAGGTCTTATCGGTAAGAAAGTAGGCGACGTCGCTGAAATCCAGGTACCGTCTGGTCTTGTTAAATTCGAAATCGTAGATATTTCTATTGAATAAAAATCTATACAGTTATGGCATCAATTTTCAGTAAAATCGCCGCAGGAGAAATTCCGAGCTACAAAGTAGCCGAGGACGAAAACTTTTATGCTTTCCTGGATATCAATCCGGTAGCTAAAGGTCACACTCTTGTTATTCCTAAAAAGGAAACAGACTATATCTTCGATATCGAAGAAAACGAATATGCTGAATATCAGAAATTTGCACGCAAAGTGGCACTGGCAATGAAAAAAGTAATGCCTTGCGTTAAAATCGGAGTTGCTGTTCTTGGTCTTGAGGTTCCTCATGCACATATCCACCTTATTCCTATCAACAAAGAAAGCGATATGAATTTCTTCAATGAGAAATTATCTCTGCAAGCTGAAGAAATGCAGAAAATTGCCGACAGTATCAGAGCCGAGTTCGAAAAATAAGAAACTTAAAAGATAAATACTTGCGGACGGTTGAAAGTTTTACCGCTTTCAGCCGTCCGCTTTTTATATCCGTGTATATTCAACGGAACAAAAAAAAACGGGGCAACACTGATGCGTAGCCCCGTTTCTGTTTATATCGGATACTCTTATTTCTTATGAGCAATCATGTATTGTGCAATCTGTACTGCATTCAAAGCAGCACCTTTTTTAATCTGATCGCCTACAATCCAGAACGACAAACCTTTTTCATTGGCGATATCTTCACGGATACGACCTACGAACACCGGATTCTGGGTTGCTGCTTCAAGAGGCATCGGATAAACCTTTTCAGCAGGATTGTCAAGCACCACGATTCCTTCCGCTTTTTCAAAAGCTTCACGGGCAACTGACGGAGTGACTGTTTCTTCTGTTTCTACCCAGATTGCCTCGCTGTGAGCGCGTAGTACCGGTACACGCACACACATTGCACTTACGCAGATTTCCGGCTCGTGCATAATCTTGCGCGTTTCGTGGAACATCTTCATTTCCTCTTTGGTGTAGTCGTTGTCCTGGAATACGTCGATGTGAGGGATTACGTTGTATGCAAGCTGATATGCAAATTTATCTACAGTAGGCTTTTTGCCTTCCGCAATCTCCGCATATTGGTTCATCAACTCCTGCATTGCCTGTGCGCCTGCACCACTGGCAGCCTGATATGTTGCAACGTGTACCCGTTTGATTTTTGAGATATCGTTAATCGGCTTCAATGCAACAACCATCTGAATGGTGGTACAATTTGGATTTGCAATAATATTTCTCGGAGTGTTGAATGCATCTTCACCGTTCGCTTCCGGAACTACCAACGGAACATCGTTGTCCATACGAAACGCACTTGAATTGTCAATCATGATGGTTCCGAATTTTGTGATGGTTTCGGCAAATTCTTTGGATGTACCCGCACCTGCAGATGTAAATGCGATATCTATATTTTTAAAATCATCGTTGTGCTGAAGTTCTTTAACCGTATATTCCTTGTTTCGGAACATGTATTTTGTTCCGGCACTGCGTTTGGAACCGAACAGTGTCAATTCTGTTACCGGAAAATTCTGTTCATCAAGAACTCGCAGGAACTCCTGTCCTACTGCGCCGCTGGCGCCAACGATAGCTATATTCATATACCTTTTAAAAGTTTTACCGTGATAATATACACATTTGTTTTTCACAAACAATTTGCAAAGTTAGCTGATTATTACCTAAATACACAATTTATTGACAAAATCTTGCATAAAGATGTCGCAACACACCACACAGAGCATAAAAAGGGGAATATTAAAATAAGGTTTATATTCATATTTTTAACGGTTATTTAGACAATATACACAATTATATAGTATCTTTGTAAACCAGTATAATACCAACGAAGGCCTTATACCATTTAATTCGGATAAAACCTTAGAGTGAAACAAATATCATTATCTAAATCAATTAATATGAAACATTTCTATTCAAAGTTTCTTGTATTGACATTGTTGTCAATTCTTGGAATCTTTTCAGTAGATGCCGCTAACATTACACATAACGGCATTAATTACTCTGTTAAAGGCAACAGCGCAACAGTTGTTTATTTCCAGAAAGACGTTCCTTACGCAATTGAAGGTAAAATCGTTATTCCGGCTACATTCAATGAAGGCGGAATTGACTACACAGTAGTCGGCATCGGCAGCAAAGCTTTCAAAGGCTGCGACAAAGTTACAAAATTCACATTCGAAGGCAACGTCAAACAGGTAGGCGCAAACGCATTTGAAGGCTGTACAGTACTCCGAGAAGTTGTACTTCCCGAATCTTGTGTAAAATTCGGCGCAAAATGTTTTTACGACTGTACCGCACTTGAAGTTAACCCTCTACCTAAAACAACTACTACTCTTGGGCAGTTGATGTTCGGCGGTTGTACTTCATTGAAAGAAGCTTATATTCCGGCTTCAATCTCCAAAATTCCACAAACAATCTGGGCAGGCTGTACTTTTGACAAAGTAACTTTTGCTGACACAGACGCTGAATTGAGCATCAACACCAAAGCATTCGGTGACGGCACTGAAGCAGCTCCGCTATCTACTTTCAAAGAAGTTTACTACGGTCGTCCTCTTGACGTTGTCAAAGCTACAGGTATTCCGTTCCTTTTCAGAGGAAGCAAAAGCCTTGAAACTCTTGTAATCGGTGAAAAAATAAAGTCTCTTGGTCTTGAAGAATTTGCATATTGTCCTGTTCTTAAAACAGTTAAATTTGCAGGTACTGACGCAAACTTCGTAAACTATGGCGACGGTTGTTTCAACGGATGCCCGGCTCTTGAAGTGCTTCCTTTGCCGGCTCAGATGACAAGCATCCCTTCTTCTCTTTGTATGAACTGCAAAAGCCTTACTAATGTAACTATCGGCAACAAAGTCGAAACTATCGGTTCTTATGCATTCGCAAATACAAAACTTACAATTAACGGACTTCCGGAAAGCGTAAAAACTATTGGTAGAAACGCATTTGATAGCGCTCTTACAACAATTGATTTCACAATACCTGCCACCGTTACATCTATCGGTGCAAAAGCATTCTTTAATTGCGCAATTGACAATATCACGATACCGGATTACGCTCAAATCGGTACTGCCGCTATCGGTTTGTCTACATTGAAAAGCATCAAACTTACAAATAACGGGACTGCCGCTCTTTGGAAACTTGACGGTAGCAAACTTCTTAGCGCAGACGGCAAAACGCTTCTATACGCAATCTCTAAAGAGGGAACTCTTGATGCAACTGGCGTAGAAACAGTTCTTGACTATGCAGTTGCAAACTCCGCTTACAATACAATCCTTGTTCCTGATGCAAAAACAATCAACTACTGCGCATTCCAGGGTACAAAAAATCTTAAATCATTTGCGGTTCCTGCAGGTGTAACTCTTGAAACATTCGTATTCCTTAACTCTGGTATCGAAGAAATTTCATTCGCTGAAGGTATCAGCACTATACCGGTTTCTACCTGCGAAGGCTGTACAAACCTTACAAAGGTTACTCTTCCGGAAACCTTGAACGTAATGATGAACAACTGCTTTGCCGGTTGTACCGCTCTGAAAGAAATCACTCTTGGCAAATATTTGAACTATCTTGAAGGTGGCGCAATCCCTGCAACAATAGAAACTATTACTTGTAAAAACTTCAACGTACCGGTTGTAAACGAAACATTGTTTACAGCAGAACAGAATGCTGTTGTATGTAAAGTTCCTCTGGGTGCTGTAGACACATACAAAACCGCTGCCGGTTGGAAAAACCTTAACATCCAGGGAGATCCTTCAATCACAGGTGAAGCAGCCCTTCTTGGTTGCCCGACAGGTTTGTACTTTGCAACAACAGACTGCAAACTTATGTATCAGGATACAGAAAACAATATCCACGACACAGGCATTCTTGCTGGAGAACACGCATTCCAGCTTGGCGCTGCTCACAACCGAGTTTACGTAGGGTCTGCCGGTCGTTACTTCACATACCAGTCTGTTCAAGCCGGCAACGGTGACGGTGAAACATTTTACATCAACAAGAGTGGCGAAAAATTCTTCCGCGTAACTCTTGTATCAAACATCGGTTACCACGCATTCCAGGATCCGTTCTCTTTGTCAGTTGACGCTCCCAACAAAAAACTTTTGGTTGCAGACCGTAACGTAGGTGTTCACATCATCGATACTGAACGTCCGGGACTATACGGAGAACAACCATTCCTTGTACAGAACAACTGGTTGCCATGGTACGGCAGCGATATCACTTACGGCGCTATCGGTTGCGGCATGGAACGTGACAGCGAAGGTGTTTACTGGATGGGTAAAAAATTCAACGCTAATGGTATCTTCCGTTTCACTGAAAAAGATATTTATCCTAACGGTGGCGGCGGTAACCCGATTCCTTTCCCAATCTTGTTCAATGGTATTTCAATGAGTACATTTACTCTTGACGAAGCCAACGGTTACTTGTATTGCTACGCATACGCAGGTCCTATCGGTGTTAAACCAGGCGTTTACCGTATGGAAATAGCAAAACTTAAAGAATTGGGCGAAGATGCTAAATTCGCAGAAGTTGCAACCCTAATAGACGATGCTCCAGTATTGGTCGAAGGTTCTGCTCCTGCTGAAATCACAGGTATTACCCAAATTTCAAGCAACGGTGAAAACGTTTACTGGTCTTACATCGCTCCGGAATCCGCAGAAGACAAATGGATTGGTAAAGAAGGTAAAATTGACAATACAATTCCAAATCCTGCACCCGCTTCAGGAGAAATTACATTTGATCCGGCTAATCCTCTACACAAGAGCGGTATCAAATATATCTCTGCAAAAGGTGGAACTCCGGATGTAAAATTCGCTGTTGAAAACGTCAAAGCATACGGTTGTGTAGCTTACGTTTACAATCCTGATTTCAGCGGAGTAGAATCAGCGCTTGCTGAAAAAGCACAAAAAGCAGTTGTCAAAGGTTCTGCAGTAGAAGTTGCTGAAGATGCAGTTATCCGCATTATCGCAATCAACGGCGCTGTGGTTGCTCAGGCAAACGTAACAGCTGGTTCTACTTACACTCTTGACAATATTGAAAACGGTATCTATCTTATACAGATTGCTTACGCAAACGGTACTGAAGAAGTCGTTAAAGTTGTGAAATAACAGAAACTACACTTTCAAACATACAAATACAGGCGGCATTGATTTGCCGCCTGTATTTTTTAGTTACATCGCAAATCACTGATTTCTTGAGTATTCAGTCCTCCGCAATCATAGACCACAATTTTTTCTTTAAATTTTCTTGATTTTTTTGCTCCAAAAATTTGCAGAAATAAAAAAAAGCAGTACCTTTGTAATGTCTTTGAAATAAGGGCGTTTAGCTCAGCTGGTTCAGAGCATCTGCCTTACAAGCAGAGGGTCG
>SAMEA104404097__coassemble_341_pt1 | contig 47917 bp, 40 predicted proteins | sample SAMEA104404097__metabat2_high_PE_098 | metagenome-assembled genome bin SAMEA104404097 (sample SAMEA104404097) | Balaenoptera acutorostrata | reverse complement strand
TTGCAGGTTGGATTCTTGAACTTGACCGCGGTGAGGGTATTCCGTGGAAAGGCAACTATTCTTCATGGCTTGACCAAAAAACAAAACGAATGGCCATGGAAGAAAAACAGGCAAGCAAACGCCGCAAAACTCTTGAAAGAGAGTTGGAATGGATTCACATGGCACCCAAAGCACGTCAGGCTAAAGGTAAAGCGCGTCTATCTTCTTACGACCAGCTTCTTAACGAAGACCAGAAAGAACGTGAAGAAAAACTTGAAATCTTCATTCCGAACGGCCCACGTCTGGGTAACAAGGTTATTGAAGCGGAACATGTCAAGAAAGCATTCGGAGACAAATTGCTGTTCAACGATTTGAACTTCATGTTGCCACCTAATAGTATTGTCGGCGTTATCGGTCCTAACGGTGCCGGTAAAACTACTCTTTTCAAGTTGATTATGGGACTCGAAAAACAAGATGCCGGAACATTTTCTGTAGGTGAAACCGCAAAAATTGCATACGTTGACCAGACTCACAAAGATTTGCATCCGGATTCAACCGTATACCAGGTAATCTCTCAGGGTGTTGAATCATTCCGTATGGGAGGTAAAGATATGAACGCACGCGCATACCTGTCCAAATTCAATTTCACAGGTGCCGATCAGGAAAAGAAAATCGGGATGCTTTCCGGTGGAGAAAGAAACCGTTTGCACCTTGCAATGGCATTAAAAGAAGAAGGTAACGTTCTTCTGCTTGACGAGCCGACCAACGATATTGACGTAAACACACTTCGTGCGCTGGAAGAAGGTTTGACCAACTTTGCCGGTTGTGCGGTAGTTGTTTCTCATGACCGCTGGTTCCTTGACCGTATCTGTACTCACATCCTTGCATTCGAAGGCAACAGCGAGGTTTTCTTCTATGAAGGTTCATACTCCGATTATGAAGAAAACAAAAAAGCAAGAATGGGGAACGTAGAACCGAAACGCATCCGTTACAAAAAACTGATGGAATAATATCAGGGCCAACAATAAAAAAGCCCGGCAGAAATGTCGGGCTTTAATTTTATAGGATAATTTGAATTTTAAAATGTAATATTCGGAAGAATATACCCTACCGACAGATTCTGCATCAACAAATACAGGATGATCAGATTAAAGAAAAATCTATGATTGCGGTATACCTCTCTCCAGTTACGTGTTAACGTATAGATACTTATAGAGATAGCAATAACAAGAATAACATTCCACGGAGACCAGTATGTGCGTTCAAATGCAATTCCGAGAACTGAAATTCCATTATTCCACAAAAGGAACAAAATGGTAAGAATCCCAAAAAACACAGAACATATACCGCCTATAATTTTCCACGCATTAGGATTGTGATTAAATTGCCAGATCAAGACCTTTCCGACTGTCGGAGCATTAAAGAAGGCACTTGCAAGAATCAATGCATTGGAATATTGGGAATAAACAAAGAATAATGGCAAAGACACCACAAAAACATAAATTCCGAATTTCTGAATGCGGGTCAATCCCAAAATATTTTTATATACAGTCCGCCTGTTCTTAATCGCCCACGGCAACGAGAACAGCATCAACACAGACCACGGGAAGATAGTCATAAAAATATAATACAGGAAAATAATCAGATTGGAATTGTATTCCGCTTCAATAGCCTTTAAACTGGTAAAGTTGAACAATAATGACTGCGGCACGGAAGCATCACCGGTCACAGCGAACAACACCGCGAATATTATCAGCGCAGTACCCATCACCGAAAAGAAAAGATACAGTATTCTAATTCTCATTTTTCCTCCGGAAACAAGCATACATGCAGCTCCAAGGACCATTATCAAAATCAATGAAAGTGTACCGGTCGTAAATGTTGCCACAGCCGATGCCGTAATCATCAGCACCGTATTTCGGAATTTCGGAAGACGCATCCAGTGATAAAGGCTCACCAACGATAAGATTACAAATACTGCAGAAATCATTACCGGCTGAGACAAAATGCACATGATTTCAACATAGGAACACCCCATAAACACCAGCGCTGCAATAAACGAATTTCCCAATGTTTCGGATGTCCGGTCAAAACGGAACAGACACAACGTCAAAATAGCCGTAATGATAGCAGTCGGGAAACGCAACAGAAACAAAGATTCCGGTCTGCTGGAAAAATCCATCAGAAGCATTGAAATCAATGCGTAGCTGTTTTCTACAATGTTACCTTCATTAATAGTTTCCCATATACCGCTGATTCCTGATGCACGCATACCTTCGATAACCGACATCAGACGAAATTCCGTATCGGACGCAGGTATGACCGAAAGAATCGGAAATATATTCAGAAATATCCCGAATGCAAGAAGCACGAAAAGAGCCGGATATGCTTTTACTTTTCTGCTTTCCATTACTTGATATTTTTTTCGCGGAATGTGATGAAACGGTTGTACACGTAGTTAAGCAAAGTATAAACAACCATACCGATACCGGTAATAATGGTTTCGCCAAGTTCGAAATTTGAGAATGCAGCAATCTGCAAATGTCTCAAATCTGTAAAATTCATCAACATCCACAACACTCCAAGCTGTACAAGATAGCAAAATCCGAAACCGGCGAAAAACAGTAGCATTTCACGCTGGACTTTTGTATTTTTGGTTTTAAATACCCATTTCTTGTTCCACAAGAAACTATTCAATACTCCAGCAACATAACCGATAATATTGGATACATAAAAGTTAACACCAAACAAACTATTCAGCAATACAAAGACAAGGAATGTAACAATAGTATTGCTGAGACCTACAAGTCCGTATTTAATCAGTTGGATTGTTGTTTTCTTTACCTGACCGTTCATAACAAATTAAATCTATGACAAGGGGAAATTTCTAAATGTGGGCAGAGTCCAGTTGTAGCGTACAGCCAGAAACCGAATCAGAATTACACTCAAACCGCACACAGACTGCTGCAATATATCATCGCCCCCTAGTTCCAGTATAAGCCAGTATATCAGACCTCCGATAATACATGCAGTTGCATAAATATCTTTTCTGAAAATCAGAGGCTCTTCGTTAATCAGAATATCGCGGATTACCCCGCCGAATGCTCCGGTCATTGTACCCATCATAATGGCTACCCACATTGGATAACCGTATACAAGTGACTTCTGTACCCCAAGCACAACGAATAAAGCCAGCCCGATTGTATCAAAAATAAATATAGTATGATTCAGTTTGACCAGATATTTTTTCAAAAGAATCACAGCAAACATGGACAGAGCGGTTACCGCAATGTACCAGAAACTGTGCATCCAGAAAACCGGAGCTCCAAGCAGCAGGTCACGCATGGTACCGCCGCCGATGGCGGTTACAAGACCGACTATAAAAGCCCCGAACCAGTCAAAACTTTTTGCAGCCGCGAGACGGATACCGCTCACAGCAAAAGCAATAGTCCCTATAATTTCAATTATCAATAAAAACGTAGCGTCCATCAATAATCAATCTTTGCCAAAATCTTATTCTGCAGGAAGAACGTCGACAAATAATTTATCGTAAGCTCTTGAAGCTTTTTCTTTCGCAGCTTCAACAGTATCGCCGATTGCAAGGATAACGCCCATTCTGCGATGTCCTTCGATAACCGGTTTCCCGAAGATTCTCATTTGAGTTCCCGGTTCTTCCAACACTTTTTCAAGATTCTGGAATTCAACTACATTAGTATTTCCCTCAACAACGACTGCGCGTGATGCAGAAGGTCCGTAAAATCTGATTTCAGGTACAGGCAATCCAAGCAATGCTCGTGCATGAAGGGCAAACTCACTCAAATCCTGGGAAATCATAGTTACCATTCCTGTATCATGCGGGCGTGGAGAAACCTCGCTGAAAATAACTTCATCACCTTTTACAAAACATTCAACGCCGAAAATTCCATAACCGCCAAGAGCTGTAGTTACTTTTTCCGCAATGTTCTGTGCTTCTTTTATTGCTTTGTCACTCATCGGCTGCGGCTGCCATGAATAACGGTAGTCGCCGTCCACCTGAATGTGGCCGACCGGCTGACAGAACTGTGTTCCGTTTACCGCACGTACTGTCAGCAATGTAATTTCGTAATCGAAATCTACAAAACCTTCAACGATAACACGACCTGCACCTGCACGTCCGCCTTCCTGAGCAATCTTCCATGAGGTTTCGATATCTTCCTCTTTCTTGATGACGCTCTGACCGTGACCGGATGAACTCATAATCGGTTTTACAACACAAGGAATTCCGATTTCTTTTACCGCACTCTTGAATTCTTCGAAGTCTGAGGCAAATTTGTACGGAGAAGTTTTGATTTTCAAAGTCTCAGCAGCAAGTTTGCGGATACCTTCACGATTCATTGTCAACCATGCAGCTGTAGATGTCGGAGTAACGTTGAATCCTTCTTTTTCAAGTTCTACCAATGTGGATGTTGCAATGGCTTCCACTTCAGGAATAATATGCTGCGGTTGTTCCTTCTCAACTATCTCGCGAAGCTTCTCACCGTCAAGCATATTGAACACATAACTGCGTTGGGCAATCTGCATTGCAGGAGCTCCCGGATATTTGTCACAGGCAATGACTTCCACTCCATAACGCTGAAGTTCAATCGCAACTTCTTTACCTAACTCACCACTACCCAAAAGTAGCGCCTTAACACCTTTTGATGTTCCCAAAGAACCGATTTTAGCCATATTTCTCACAATAAAAAATTGATGTACAAAGATAATTAAAGCGGACACTTGAAACAAGAGCCCGCATAAAATTTATCCGTTAAAGTATTTGTTTAATCTCACTTAAAGTCGCTACCGTATAGTCCGCAACCGGATTTTCAATCTCAACACCTTTGCGGTTGAAGAAGATGGTTTTCCACCCGGCATTGTGCGCCCCGCAAACATCGGCGTCATAGTTATCGCCTATCATCACCGTATTTTCCGCCGCTGTATTCCAACATTTCAACGCACAGTCAAAGATTCCTCTCAATGGCTTAGTCACTCCAACCTCATCGGAAAGGACATACAAGTCTATATATTCCTCGACCCCCGCAGATTTCAGTTTCTGCTGCTGGATGCCTTTAAAACCGTTGCTCAAAATTCCGACTTTGTATTTGGATTTCAAATAAACCAGCAAATCTTTCGCACCCGGAACTAGTTCCTTCAGCGTTGCAAGATACTCCAGATAGAACTGATTCATTTTCAGACACAATTCCACCAGTTCGTTTTCCGGCAAACCGCAACCCTGTTTCAGCAGCGGATATTTGAAACGCTCGATACCCAAAGTAACTTTGTCGGTCTTTCCGTAATGGTAAAGTTTCCACATTTCGTTGTTTTTGAAACTGTACTGCTCAACGAATTCGTCATAGCAGCTGCACCAGCGCGAAATGTTGAACGTATCGAATGTATATTTGAGAGATCCCGCAGAATTTGCAGTAAAATTCCAGATTGTGTCGTCCAGATCTATAAAAACAGCGTCTATTGTCATTGTATTTGTCTGTAAAATTCCGAAACATGCCAAAAGGACTTACAAAGATGCAACTTCAAATTCCTTTTGTTTTAAATTCGGATAAATTTGCATAATCGTGCATAAAAATTTAATACAAAGATAGAAAAATACAGCAAATTCAGCAAATAAAAATAAGCTATACATTATATTATAATATCAGCATCATCTAGTACTTAAAAACAACGCAATAAAATAGTTAATATACCTTTATCTTATTTTATTTTTATATTTTTATCACAAAAAGTTACTGGGGATTATCCACTAATTCAAAAAAAAGTACGATATTTGCAACAAATTACAACGGAGGTATTATTTTGTGAAAAAATTGAATTACCTTTGCATTTGTTTTGTACGAGAAAATAAAAATTAAAAATTAAAAATAATCAAAATGACAAAAGCAGACATTGTAAACGAAATTGCAAAATCTACTGGTATTGACAAGGCTGATGTACTAAAAACAGTAGAAAATTTTATGGAAATCGTAAAAGATTCTTTAGCACATGACAAAAATGTGTACCTTCGCGGATTCGGTAGCTTTATTGTAAAAAGTCGTTCACAAAAGACAGCACGCAATATTTCTAAAAATACAACAATTATCATCCCGGCGCACAAAATTCCGGCATTCAAGCCTGCTAAAGTATTCATGGAAGAAGTTAAATAATAATTTAACGGAAACCATACAAAGATAAATTATATTTTACTAATCAATAAATTAAGTTATTATGCCAAGCGGAAAGAAAAGAAAAGGCCACAAGATGGCAACGCACAAGCGCAAAAAAAGACTTAGAAAGAATCGTCATAAGAAGAAATAATTCAGAATGACTTTCTATTTCAAGAATCAACAAGAACAAACCGATTAACTTCGTGTTTGTTCTTTGTGCTTAAAAAACAAGTATTGCATAATCTGAAAGAAGAAATTCCCCAACGGGAATTTCGTCCTTGAAAAGGTAACTTCAGATTCGTTCTCAGTCAGGCGGTTAGAGTACTGCCAAAGACTTTAAAATTAAAACTCATAATAATGAGAAGTGAATTAGTAGTAGACGCAAAACAGAATGAGATCTCCATAGCATTGGTTGAAGATTCTCGCCTGGTCTCTCTACAGAAAGAATCACGCGACGCCTCATACGCAGTAGGCAATATCTACATTGCCAAAGTAAAAAAACTCATGCCGGGGCTGAACGCTGCATTCGTAAATGTAGGTTACGAGAGAGACGCTTTTCTCCACTACCTTGATTTAGGTTCACAATTCAGCACTTATTCAGAGTTTATAAAAACTGCATTAGCCGATAAGAAACGTTTGCCAAGCGTTAGCAAAACCAAACCATTGGCGGACATCAACAAAAACGGAATCATTTCCGAAGTTCTTACGGCCGGTCAGGAATTATTGGTACAGATAGCAAAAGAGCCGATATCCTCAAAAGGACCACGACTTACCACCGAAATCTCATTTACCGGACGTTATCTGGTGCTGCTTCCCTTTAGCGACAAGATTTCCATCTCTCAGAAAATCAAAGCTACCGAGGAAAAAATGCGCTTAAGACAACTTGTCGGAAGTATCAAACCGAAGAATTTCGGAGTAATCGTCAGAACATCAGCCGAAGGCAAAAGAGTTGCAGAACTCAACAACGAACTAAAAACACTGCTAAAGTGTTGGGAAGATGCCTTGACCAAAGCACAGCGAAGCGAATTGCCGTCCATCGTTTATGAAGAGGACAACCGAGCGCTAAGTGTTATCAGGGATATTTTCAGTCCCTCATTCGAAAGCATCCATGTAAATGACAAGGAGTTGCACAAGCAACTCTTCAATTACATAAGTCTAATTGCTCCGGATAGAACTGACATCGTAAAGATGTACGATAAAGAAGAGCCGATTTTCGACCACTTCAATATTACCAAACAGATTAAATCATCTTTCGGCAAAACAGTATCATTCAAGTCCGGAGCATACATCATCATAGAGCATACAGAAGCTCTGCACGTAATAGATGTCAACTCAGGCAATCGTACCAAAAGTGATTCCAGTCAGGAAAGCAACGCTCTTGAAGTCAATCTAAGAGCAGCAGATGAAATTGCAAGGCAGTTAAGGCTGCGCGATATGGGCGGTATTATCGTCATTGATTTCATTGATATGAATCAGGCGGAACACAGACAAGCCCTGTTCGACCACATGAAAGAGATCATGTCCAACGACCGCGCACGTCACAACATTTTGCCGTTAAGCAAATTCGGCTTGATGCAAATTACTCGACAAAGGGTTCGCCCGGTACTGGATATTGTAACCTCAGAAATATGTCCTTCATGTTTCGGTAAAGGAGAAATTCAATCTTCACTTCTGTTTACAGATCGGTTAAAAGAGAAGATAGAATATATCATCTCTGATTTGAAACTTGTGAATTTCACAGTTTATGTTCATCCGTTCGTTGACGCTTACCTCAAGAAGGGGTTATTCTCAACTTATCAAAAATGGAAAATGCATTTTCCAGCAAAATTCAAGATTATTGCAGACCAGTCTCTGACATACCTTGAATACAAAGTTTTAGACAAGAATAAAAATGAGGTCGATGTAAAGGAAAATAAAGATACAAATAGCTCTAACAACAAATAGTTGTTAGAGCTATTTTTTTGCTTCGATTGAAGTTATATTACATGATACTTTTGTTGTAATATTCCAACAATTTTTCTCCTTGTACTATATCCAAAATCTGCGTAGGTTTGTGTACGATAAATGTAGCGCATTTGGCTCTCAATTCACGTTCTGTACGGAATCCCCAAGTAACACCAACACAATCAACACACGCACGACATGCGGTTTCCATATCTATACCGGAATCACCGACATACAAAACATCCTCTTTACGAATATCAGCTTTCAAAAGAATTGAGAAGACTATGGATGGGTCCGGCTTTGTCGGTACATTTTCCTTTTGACCTTCTACAGCTACAAACTGCACATCTCCGAAGTAGTGAGCCACGATACGGTCAACAGCTTTCTGATATTTATTTGAGGCAACTGCTACCTCAATACCCATTTTTCTCAGTGATTTTACAACTTCCGGCATGCCTTTGTATGGAGTGGTGATATCTGTACAATGACCGTCATAATATTCTTTGAAATCTGCCAGCAGCATTTCAATAATTTCATCGCTAACTGCTTCCGCGGGCAATGCTCGTTCTATCAGTTTTTTCACACCGTTGCCTACAAGAGAACTATAGATTTCAAGTTTGTGTTCAGGATAACCGTGTTTGGCCAGCGCATAGTTTGAGGCTGTACCGAGATCCTTGATAGTATCAAGCAAAGTACCGTCAAGATCAAAAATCACTAATTTTTTCATAACAATTTTAGAATGGATAACCTACTGAGAAATGCAGTGCAGAGTCACGTTTCCAGTCAGGGTTGAATATCGGCCAGTGTTCGCTGCCGGCAGCCGGATTATAAGCTTTCATACCCAGATCAAGACGGAGCAGGAAGTAGGTAAAGTCGAATCGAATACCGAGACCGTATGCCGCTGCAATCTCTTTGTAGAATCTGTTAAATTTAAAAACACCGCCGGGTTGGTTTTCGTAGTCACGAATCGTCCAGATATTTCCGGCATCTATAAATAATCCAAGTTCAAGCACCCAGAACAATTTCGCACGGTACTCAAAGTTCAAATCCAAACGGATATCACCGCACTGATTGATAAAGTTCGTTACCGAATTGTTACCGACATAAGAACCCGGACCAAGCGTGCGTACGGACCAGCCACGCACGCTATTGGCACCGCCGCTGTAAAAACGCTTTTCAAACGGAAGAACTTTAGAATTTCCGTACGGCAGACCAGCTCCAAAACCAGCATGCAAAGCAATCATGTGACGTGTATTGAAACGGTGCGTATAACTATAGTCGATTTCCGCCTTAAAATATTGGGAATAATCGATTCCGAATACTTCATAAGCTCCGTCAACTTTCTTCTGATTAAAAATATTTGAACCCGCATAAAGCAAGTTACCCGCTATTTCAGCACCGAAACGCAATGTATAGAAATCTCTCTGAAACCGATGTTTGAACATATCCTCCTGATACTTGTTGGTGTGATAGTACACATAACCCGCTCGCATGATGAAGTGGTCTTCGTATGCATAGCGCAACAGTGGATTGGCAATACTATCAAGGAAGTTCTGCTTGCTCTTCGGCAGATATACATAGTTGATATCAATCAAATCCAGAGTCTGACGGGTTTTGTGTCCACGACTCCAGTGATAACGCCACCCCGCCCCGGCAATAACACGTGTATATTCCGGTCGCTGCTGATAGTTGAAAGATGCCGCCAACTCAGTGCTGGCAAGGACCTTCTGTTTGAAATCTTTTTTCAAGAACGGGAATTTGAATTTCGGAAACAATACACCCAAATCAAATGCATATTCCGTATAGTTGTCATTAATCAAGCCGGACAAGTCTCCGGAGATACTTTCGTATGACGCTTTGAATTTTGTAGTCAAGATTTCAGAACCGTGTCCGACATTTCTGTGCTGATAGGATGCTCCCACGCCAAACCCGAGGTCTCCTTCAGAGTTGGTCCCTTCAAGCGACAAACTCACATTGTGAGACTTGCCTTTGGTCATCAAAACAGTCACGTCCAACCAAACCTTGCCGTCAAATTCTCCAAACACATTGTAGTTGATATTCACGAATTTCAGAATACCCAACCGGGAAAAAGCTTCGTATGTCTTTTCAGTTGCAGATTCACGATACGGGCCTCCCGGAGTAATAAAACAATTCTCCTCAATTACACCCGGACGTAAATAGCGGTCTTCTCCGTAATAGATTTGCAGTCCTTTGTAATTGACGGTATCAGTCGCATAATATTTATCTTCATTATGCATCAGCAACGGATTGTAGTTGGTTACGAAACGGACATTTCTGATATAGAACGGTCTGTGGCGGTCGTAATACGGCATCTTGTCATTTTGATACGGAGGCTGGACATTCATAACCAGATTGACATTGTATTCTCCCGCTGCTGTATCTGCCGTATAAGTAATGTAATCCTTATTGAAAGCGTAATATCCTTTGTCGCGCAACAACTTGGTGATTCTCTGGCGTTCAAGTTCCAGCGTATCACGGTTAAAATTGTCGTTTTTCTTGAACAACACGGACAGCGAATCATTCATGATGATTTTTCGGATGCTGTCATCCGGAATATTATATGCAATAGTTGAAATATAGTGCGGATGCCCCGGATATACAGTATATTTTACCTTCATTTTCTTTTTGTCAGGACGAGGGAAGGTATCAATTTTCACACGGGAATGAACATATCCCTTATTATGCAACGCCTTCTTCAACTGCACTGCAGAAGCATAAGTCAAAGTAGAATCATAAATCACCGGTGCATCTCCGATTTTACGAATCCATTTGTTAAACCAGTTGGTGGAATCTTTGCCGGAAATATTGTAAACCATAAGTTGCAGTTTCATACCACCGAGCACTTTATGGTTATGATTCTGTTTAAGATAATTGCGCAGATTCGAAGATTTAATATTGTTATTGTCTATGACTTCAAGATCAACATTATCAAGCAGATATTTGCCTTGCGGAACATGACGGGTACTACTGCAGGACAACACCGACAATGCCAGAGACATACTTAATACCAGACGTAACAAATACTTTATCATTAACAATTCCGCATATTTTTGTTAAGATACAAAGTTACATTGTTTAAAGGAGCGATACAAACAATTAAGTAAATTTATAATGCCCTCCAAACCTGCCAGAGCACGAAAAACGGCATAAAAAAGGGAATGACGGAATTGTTTTCCGTCATTCCCAAATTTCGTTCAAAATGTATGGATTATCCAATCAGAGATACTACTACATTAGTTTCAGTTTCATCAACATTAACTTTGCCCTCACGAGCTAGCCATCCAAGTGCTGCATAGATTTCTTTTTCCTTCAATTTTGTTGCTTTTTTAAGAGCTTTAACGTCAAGGGTACCTTTTTCATTCAAAGCAGACCATACATTACCTGCCCAAAGTCCCATTGATTCTACATTAATCATACAAATAAAATTTTAATTAATATTAAATACAAGTTTACTTGATTTTGGTGCAAATTTAATCATTTTTTCTATTTGAAACAAATTAGCCGCTAATTATTAGGCATTTAGGTATTTTTAATGCGTAAAAATCCGATTATAGGCATCAAAATAGCCCTTTATGAGTGAAAAATGTGGGGATTTTATTAATTTTGGGGTATGAAAGGACTTGTAATTAAAAATACAGGAAGTTGGTATGTTGTCAAATGTGATGACAACGAAATAATTAACTGCAAAATCAAAGGCAATTTTAGAATCAAAGGTATAAGGAGCACCAACCCGATCTCCGTTGGTGACCGCGTTGAAATTCTGCAAAATTCTGAAGTGGCCTTTATCACTGCAATCGAACCGCGGAGAAACTACATTATTCGCAGGGCTTCCAACCTTTCCAAGGAATCTCATATCATTGCATCCAATCTGGACCAGTCCTTTCTGGTAATCACACTCAAAGAACCGGTTACTGCAACCACATTTATTGACCGTTTCCTTGCAACTGCCGAAGCATACAGAATCCCGACAACCATCATTATCAATAAAATTGATTTGTTTGATGACGAGGATGCCGAATATGCGAATGCAGTGAAATATCTGTATGAATCTATCGGTTACAAGGTACTGTTGGTATCTACCGTAACAGGCGAAGACATCGACAGTTTGCGAGAAATGCTTCCGGGCAAAATTTCCCTGTTCTCAGGCAACTCAGGAGTCGGCAAATCATCCATAATCAATACTATTATCCCAAATCTAAATCTGAAAACTGCAAGTATTTCAAACACTCACCACACCGGAATGCACACCACTACATTCTCCGAAATGTACGAACTCGAAAACGGAGGATACATTATCGATACCCCGGGAATCAAAGGGTTCGGTACCATTGATTTCGATGCCGCCGAAGTGGCGCATTTCTTCCCTGAAATATTTGAGATTTCACACGACTGCAAATACAACAACTGTACACATACCCACGAACCAGGATGCGCCGTAAGAAAAGCGGTGGAAGATTCACTTATCAGCGAATCCCGCTATGCAAGTTATCTGAGCATTCTTGAAGACGAGACAGAAGGCAAATACAGAAAGCCTTTCTAAAAAAAGTATTTTGAAGAATTATCTTCCAAATACTATATCATTTTTAACGTGTGCGTTCTTTTTCAATCTCTTGTAATCTGAAGTTCCGATAAACTTCCTGATGTGTTCCGCATGGTCTCTGTTGTGCATGTCAGTTCCGATGAAATCCACCAGATCATTTTTCAGCAGCCAGAATGCTGTTTCTTTGACTTCTTTGCCGTAATATCCTGAGAAAGAAAGAATGTTCAATTGAAACAAGATTTCGTAATCATGCAGTCTTGCGTAAACTTCCTTGTGCTGAGCATAGAAAGAGTATCTTTCAGGATGCGCAAGTATGGGTTTGTATCCCTGCATTTTTAAATCAAAAACTATCTGATCGAAATTCATCGCCTGCTGCCAGAACGAGTTTTCGATTAAAATATAATTGTCAGGAAAAAGCATATATTCATTTTTACCCATCACCTCGTCTTCGAAAAAGTCATCCAGACGGTACTCTGCGCTATGAGACAAGTCCAAATCAATGTCTTCAGATTTTAAGGCGTCGTAAAGTGAATTGAACGGGTCTTCCAAAGTTCTCGGTGTGTTTTTATAAGTAGCATTCACGTGTGGCGTAGCAATCATTTTATTCACGCCCATGTCATAAAGTTGTTTAACTAAATAGATGGATGTCTCCAGTTTTTTTGAACCGTCATCTACTCCCGGAACAACGTGTGAATGTATATCAGTCTTGAAAAAAAGAGTTTCCTGCTCCTTATTTCGTTTCAAAAAATCAAACATTAGAGAAATTTTTCAATATTTGGTACAAAATTAATAAATAAATTTCGTTTGTGATATAAAATATCGTAAATTTGGCAGCAAACAAAGAGAGATTATGAATTTTGAAATTAAAGAAATTATACTTTGAAATTTCACTATTTTAACTTATCTTTGCTTTAATACAAACTGAATATTAATAGTCTTTTTTAATATAACAAGGCAATGAATAAAAAATTAAAAATCCGTGATTTAACACTACGTGACGGTCAGCAATCACTATTTGCGACCAGACTTAACCAACAATGTATTGATCGTTTGTTACCTTATTACAAAGAAGCCGGTTTCTATGCAATGGAAGTATGGGGTGGTGCCGTTCCGGACTCTGTAATGCGCTATTTGGATGAAAGCCCGTGGAACCGCTTGAGATCATGCAGTGAAGCGATGGGAGGTAAATCTCTGCTTACAGCACTTTCCCGTGGTCGTAACCTTTTCGGATATGTTCCTTATCCGGGTTATGTACTTGAAGGTTTCTACAAAGACGCAATAAAAAACGGTCTAAACGTAATGCGTATTTTTGATGCGCTTAACGACCTTGACAACGTTAAAGAATCAGTTAAACTTATCAATGAAATGGGCGGTATTGCTGATGGAGCCATCTGCTATACTGTAGACCCTAAAGATGAAGTTCCGTCTGAAAAACCGGGATTCTTCGCACGCTTGTTCGGCAAGCAAGCTGAAGCTCCGAAGAAAATTTTTACAGACGAATATTTCATTGAAAAAGCAAAAGGATATGAATCTTTGGGTGCAAAAATTATCACTATCAAAGATATGGCTGGTCTTGTCAATCCAGCTCGTATATCTACATTGATGCCGAAATTGAAAGCGAACTTAAATGTTCCTATTGATTTCCACACTCATTGTACTCCAGGTTACGGTCTTGGTTCTTCTTTGATGGCTATCATCCACGGTGTTGACATTCTTGATACAAACATCTGGTACTTCGGTGAAGGTTCTGCAGCTCCGGCTATCGAACTTATCTATATATTCTGTAAGAAACTCGGCGTAGAACTTGAAGTGAATATGGAAGCTGTCGGCAAAATCCGCAAAGAATTGAAAGAAGTACGTAAAGAATTGAAAGCATTCGACCTTGCAAAAGCATTCCCGAACGATTTTGATCCTCTTAAAGATACTCTTCCTGCAGAAATTGACGCTAAATTTGACGCTGCAATCGCGGCTGCCAAAGCTAACGACGAAAAAGCTCTTCTTGACGCTTGTCACGCTATTGAAGATTACTTCAACTTCCCGAAACCTAACTTGATTGTTAAGAACGCGGAAGTCCCGGGCGGTATGTACTCCAACATGGTTGCCCAACTTAAAGCTCTTGGCGCATCTGAAATTCTTGACGATGCAATGGCATTGATTCCTAAGGTTCGCCGCGATGCAGGTTTGGTTCCGCTGGTAACTCCGACAAGCCAGATTGTAGGCAGCCAGGCTGTTATGGTAGCGCTTAGCCGCAAGAAAGGTCAGGATGACTACGCTAACGTTTCCAACCAGTTCAGCGACCTTATCAAAGGTAGATACGGTAAAACTCCAGTTGCTATCAATCCTGAATTCCGTCAGAAAATTACAGGAGACGCAACTGAATATCCATACGATGTAGATTCTTACAAGAAACCGGAAAATCCTGTTCTTCCTGAATTCGGCGGCGTAAAACTTGCCAAGAATGACGAAGAATATCTGCTTCTTGAACTTCTACCTTCTGTAGCAAACGGATTCCTTCGCAAACGTCGTGAAGAAGAATACGAAGCTACCAAACCGAAAGAAGAAAAAACCGCTGTTAAAGAAGAAATCATAGCTGAAAACGCTCCTGTAACAGGTCCTACTCTAAACGCTGAAATGGGCGGTACAATCCGTGAAATCTGCGTTAAACCAGGTGATACTGTTAAATTAGGAACCAAAGTTCTTGTTCTTGAAGCAATGAAGATGGAAAACGATATTACTTCAGATAAAGATGGTATTGTTAAACGTATTCTTGTTGCTCCTAACCAAATTGTAGCTACTAACGCTCAACTTATCGAATTTGAATAATCAATATTCAGATAATTCTGAGAGTCCGAAGAAAAATCTTCGGACTCTTTTTTTATAAATTATTACATACGGCAATCAAACAAAACTATATATTGTTTTTGTCTATATTATCATTGATTTTATCGTTTTGGGAGATTACATCTCCATTATATCTTTGCAGCGTAATCAAAAAGAAATAATAACAACAAAAAATAAAAACAAGAATTATGGCAACAATTAATTTGACAAAAAATCTTTTTAACGAAAAAGTGGCTAACCTTAATACAAATTCTACAGAATGGAAATTCTTAGGTGACAAACCGGCAGTGATAGATTTTTACGCAACATGGTGCGGACCTTGCAAAATGCTTTCTCCAGTGTTAGAAGAGTTGTCAGAAGAATACGCAGGTAAAGTTGACATCTACAAAGTAAATGTTGACAGCGAAGAAGAACTTGCAGTTATATTCGGCATCAGTTCAGTACCTACACTTTACTTCATACCGGTAAACGGAGATCCGAAAAGAGCACTTGGAGCGCTTCCAAAAGCCCAGCTGAAGGCTGCTATCGAAGATATGTTATAAAATATATATCTGAGAATTAGATAACGATGTAAATTAGTTAAAGGTTATATACTAAATAATACGAGAACAACACACTCACAAGAATGACAAGCGCCGTCTGAAATTCAGACGGCGCTTGTTTTACAATTTAATTGAATATTTCTTCAACCTTTCGTTTATCATATTGTCCGGTATCACATTCTTGATTGCATCGGCAATGATGTTCAACATTCTAATCCTTACAAAATCCTTGCGGACTACCAGCGCAATTTCCCGCGTCGGTTCGGGATTACATAGCGGACGGACATTTTTTTTCTGGCTTTCATTCAGCAACGGTACGTGCAATTCAGGAATAATCGTAAAACCTCCGTTCCGGTCAACAATTCGAACCAGAGTCTCGATACTACCCGCTTCATAAATTGCAGCTTTTCCGCTGCTACTCCTGCAGAAAGTAAAGTTTCCGCTGTTCGGACAATACCCTTCTCTCAACACCCACAAATTTTCGGCGGACATTCGCTTCATACATAATTTTTCGTCTGCGAACAAACTTTCTTCAGAATTGACATATGCCGCAAATTTCTCTTTGTACACCGGAATTTCAAGGAGATTTGCGTTATCTATAGGCATGGCGAGCAACGCGACATCCAGTTCCGCTTTCTCAAGTTTATCTATAATCGCAGGAACACGCGCTTCTGAAACGGATAGCTGCACATCCGGATTTGAAACAGACAAAGTCTTCAACATTCCCGGAAGAATATACGGTGCTATAGTCGGAGCCATACCCATTTTCAAACGACCGCTCTCCTGCCCTTTTATAGACAAAACACTTTCTTTTAGCTGGGACACATTGAAAAGTACTACTTTTGCCTGTGATATGATATCCTCTCCTGCAGCTGTCGGTTTTACCGGATGACTTTTACGGTCGAAGATAACGATATCCAGTTCCGCTTCCAGTTTTTGTATCAGAGAACTCAATGTGGATTGGGTAACACCGCATGATTCTGCAGCCTGCACGAAATGGCGGTATTTGTCCACTGCGATAATATATTCCAGTTGTTGTAGAGTCATAATAATATTGATTTTATCAATACAAATGTAACCATAATTTTCAGATTAAATAAATAATTCGCAATTGATATCAAACAAAGATTGTAACTTTGCTTCGTATGTGATATACAACACAATACAATACTGATTCTCAACAAAAAACACAACAAAGTCTATGCAAACAATATTAATTGTTGAAGATGAGAAAAGGGTTGCCGATTTGCTGAAAGCCGGGCTTGAAGAATCCGGATACAATACATTGGTAGCCTATGACGGCGCAATGGGATTACGTCTTTTTCGTTCAGGTACATACAATCTGGTGATTTCCGATATCATTTTGCCCAAAATTGACGGATTTGAACTTTGTAAAGAAATTCGCAAAGCCAATGAACAAATACTTGTTCTGATGTTGACAGCACTGGGTTCAGCGGACGATAAGTTGGAAGGATTTGACGCCGGGGCAGATGACTATATGGTAAAACCTTTTGATTTTCGGGAACTCATTGCAAGGGTCAAAGCCCTGCTGAAAAGAGACAACCTTAAAGTCTCAAACAAGCCGGACAATATTATATACGGTGATTTGACTATCAACCTCAACCTTCGGGAAGTCAAACGCCGGGGAAACCTTATAAAATTATCTCCGAAAGAGTATAATCTGCTCCTTTATATGGTTGAAAATGCAGAAAAGGTTATCAGTCGCGTAGAAATTGCGGAAAAGGTATGGAACACATATTTCGATACCGGAACAAATTTTATAGACGTTTATATCAACTATCTGAGAAAAAAGATTGACAAGGAATTTGACTGCAAATTGATTCATACCAAACCCGGAGTAGGATTTATACTGTCTGACCAGTTATGAAAATAAGAACAACCCTTACACTTAAATATACGGTTGTTACTGCAGCCGTACTGCTGTTATGTATGATTATAATATATCTCGCAAGCGAATATACCAGAAGCCGGACATTCTTCTACAATCTTAAAAGCGAAGCAATCACCAAAGTTCATTTGTTTCTTCAAAATGAAACAAGTGCGGAAACAATGCAGTCAATTTATCTGAACAACCGCCAGTTTATCAATGAAGTCGAAGTAGCGGTATACACTACAGACTTTAAAATCATTTATCATGATGCCATTCAAAGCGACATCATCAAAGAAGATTATGAAATGATTCGCGATATTCTGACTCAAAAAGAAATCGAATTCAATATCGGCAAATACCAGGGACTCGGACTATTGTATCATTTTAACGGAAAGGACTACATAGTAACGGCCACAGCATACGACGGGTACGGATATAACAATTTGAACAATCTTCAAAATACGCTGATTATTCTGTTCATCATAGGTCTGACCCTTTTATTCTTAGCAGGATATTATCTTGCACGCTCTTCATTGAAGCCCATCAGAGATATCGTCAGGGAAACGGAAATGATTACCGGATCCAGGATGGAAAAACGTCTGCCTGTAAAAAATGAAAAAGACGAACTCGGCGAACTGAGTACCGCCTTCAACGCATTGCTGGACAGACTTGAATTTGTATTCAAATCTCAAAAAATGTTTATCAGCAATGTTTCTCACGAATTGAAAACGCCGCTTGCGGCACTTATCGCAGAACTGGACCTTACATTGCAAAAACAACGTTCCAGCGACCGATACAAAACTGCAATTCAAAATTCACTTGATGATGCCCGACGAATGACAAAACTGATAGACGGTCTGCTGAATTTTGCCAAAGCGGACTACGACAAAAACCGTATCGCTATGCAGGAAATCAGACTGGATGAACTACTGCTTGATGTACGGAAGGTATTGTTGAAAGTTCATCCGGATTATACCATAAATCTGTTGTTCGAACAGATGACAGAAGAAGATGATGACCGCATGATTACTGTTAATGCCAACCTGTACCTGATAAACATTGCATTCTCCAACATCATTGAAAACAACTGCAAATATTCTTCAGACCATTCATCTTTCATTCAGATATCCCACTCGGGGAAATGGACTGTTATCCGATTTTCCGACGACGGTATCGGCATGAACGAAACCGACAAAGAAAATCTGTTTACTCTTTTCTATCGGGGAGAACAAAACAAGGATATAGACGGTCACGGCATCGGAATGGCTTTAACTCAGAAAATTATCACACTACACCAGGGAGACATTTCCGTATACTCCAAAATCAATGAGGGCACTTCTTTCATTATAAAGTTACCCCATATCTGAAAATCATTCTCAAACACTTACGTTTTGCAAATACTGCCGGGAGCATTTGCAAATCTATATTATATCCGGCTGTTTCTTGACTGGATTTTATTAAAGAGCATTTGAAAAAAAGTTCTAATACATTTCTAATACGATTCTAATACTTTTCTAACAGCTACTCCAAACACAGAATTATACTTTTGCCTTTAATTTAAAACGAACCAAATAACAAGGCAACCATGTGGGGAAAAAAAGAGAAATGCAAATTACCTTCAATTCCGAAAAGGTATTTATGGCAGCCAACCAGCCGTTAAACTCTGTTTTAAACTATTTACAAACAACACGGCTTGGACTGCCTCCGGAAGAAATAGAAACTCGTCAATCATTATACGGGAAAAATGAAGTTGTACATGAAAAGAAACAGAATCTGCTGTCAACATTCATAAAAGCCTTTATAAATCCGTTTATCGGTGTACTGACGGCACTGATTATAATTTCATTTATACTTGATGTTCTGGTTGCAGAACCCGGAGAACAGGACTGGACTGCAATTGTTATCATTGCATCAATGGTATTTTTCAGTACAATATTACGATTCTATCAGGAATGGAAAGCAAATACATCAAGCCAGGCTCTGCTTAAAATGGTCACAAATACATGCTCTGTAAAACGTACAGGGCTTCCGGACGGAGAAATCGACATCACCGGTCTTGTTCCCGGAGACATTGTTTTGATTGCAGCAGGCGATATGATTCCCGCAGACATTCGAATCATTGAAGCCAAAGACTTGTTTGTCAGTCAGTCTTCCCTTTCCGGAGAATCCGACCCTATTGAAAAATCTCCGGTTATCCGAAAAAACATTCAGAATATAATGGAACTGAACAATATCTGTTTTATGGGCACCAATGTTGTCAGCGGCTCCGCTACTGGTATTGTATTCGGTACCGGCAGTAATACCTATCTGGGAACAATTGCGAAAAACATTACCGGGCTCCGTGCAGCCACTGCTTTCGACAAAGGCATCAGCAAAGTAAGTTTTCTTCTAATTCGCTTTATGCTTGTCATGGTGCCCTTTGTTTTTCTGGTCAACGGAATCACAAAAGGAGACTGGCTTGACGCATTTATATTTGCCATTTCAGTAGCGGTAGGACTGACACCGGAAATGCTGCCGATGATTGTTACCGCCAACCTATCCAAAGGTGCCGTTGCCATGTCTAAAAAGAAAACCATTGTAAAAGATTTGAATGCCATCCAGAATTTCGGTGCCATGAATATTCTGTGTACCGACAAAACCGGCACTCTGACCTGCGACCATATTATTCTTGAAAAGTATATCAATGCGGATGGCACGGAAGACAATGACAAACGAATTCTGAGGCACGCATACTACAACAGTTTCTTCCAAACCGGGCTTAAAAACCTAATGGACAAGGCGATTCTGGCACATATCAAAGATTTGTCGCTGGAACATCTGACCGACGAATATCAAAAAGTGGATGAAATTCCGTTTGATTTCACCCGAAGAAGAATGTCCGTTGTCGTTGAGAACAAAAACGGCAAAAGACAAATCGTAACCAAAGGCGCAGTGGAAGAAATGCTTGATATCTGCACTTATGCCGAGTTTGACGGAGCGGTGCGCGAATTTACTCCCGAACTGAAGAAAAAATCGCTGGAAATCAGTTCTCAGATGAACAAACAGGGAATGAGAGTTCTGGCGGTTGCGCACAAAACTTTTCTGAACAAGGAATTCGATTTTAAAGTCGAAGACGAAAACGACATGGTTTTAATCGGATTTCTGGCATTTCTGGATCCACCGAAGGAATCTGCGGCAAATGCCATCCGTCAGATGCAGGAAAACGGCATTGAGGTCAAGGTTTTGTCCGGAGACAATGACAAAGTGGTTCAAGCAATTGCCCGACAAGTCGGAATCGATACCCAAAATGCGCTGACCGGTCCTGAATTTGAAAAGATGAACGAGGAGGAACAGGCGAAAGCAGTTTGCGAAACCACCGTATTCTCCAAACTGACTCCGATTCAGAAAACTCAAATCGTCGCCCTGCTTCAAAACAATGAAAACACCGTAGGATTTCTCGGTGACGGCATAAACGATGCGGCAGCTTTACGCCGTGCGGATATCGGAATCTCCGTAGATTCGGCAGTGGATATCGCAAAGGAAAGTGCGGATATTATTCTGCTTGAAAAGGATTTGATGGTACTGGAAGACGGTGTCCTGGAAGGTCGAAAGACATTCGGAAACATCACCAAATATATCAAAATGACAGCCAGTTCAAATTTCGGCAACATGTTCAGCGTTATGGCTGCGAGTGCTTTTCTGCCCTTTTTGCCGATGCTGCCAATCCATTTGCTCATTCAGAATCTCTTGTACGATATTTCTCAAACAACAATTCCATTCGACCGAATGGACTCGGAATACATGCGTAAACCGAGAAAGTGGGACGCTTCGGATTTGAGCCACTTTATGATTGTTATCGGTCCTATCAGCTCCATTTTCGATATTGTAACCTATCTTGTCATGTGGTATGCCTTCGGCTGTATTTCCATCGAGCATCAGACACTGTTCCAGTCCGGCTGGTTCGTTGAAGGTCTGCTGTCACAAACACTGATTGTTCACATGATTCGCACCCGCAAAATTCCGTTTATTCAGAGCCGTGCATCATGGCAGGTGACAGGAATGACGCTTCTGATAATGATAGCGGGTATCGTACTTCCGTTTACATCACTTGGAAATTCAATAGGACTTGAACCGCTGCCGTTGAGATATTTTCCGTGGCTGGTCGGAATACTGCTGTCCTACTGCATCCTGACCCAGTTTATAAAGAATCTTTATATCAAACGGTTTTCAAAATGGCTGTAACCACAGCCGCAATAAAAAAAGCGATTGTAATTTACATCACAATCGCTTTTATATATTCGAGTAATTCGATTATTTCTTTTTACGGTCACCGTAACGACTTTTGAATTTATCGACACGACCAGCAGTATCGACCAATTTATGCTTACCTGTAAAGAACGGGTGAGATGAACTTGTGATTTCAAGTTTTACCAATGGGTATGTTACACCGTCAATTTCAATTGTATCTTTAGCAGCTACAGTTGAACGAGTGATGAATGTTTCATCGTTTGACATATCTTTGAATACCACTTCGCGATAGTTTGATGGATGAATGTCTTTTTTCATTTCTATATATCTTTAATTATTATTTACTAAAATATTTACACGTTGGTAGCGCGCGTATATTTGTAATGGCTTGCAAATTTACGCATTATTTCCTCTCCCGCAAAACTTTCCAATATATTTTTTAACATCAGCCCCATTTTATTGCGGTTACAGGAGAGTTCGCGCCGAATTCGGCTGCAAAGATACACAAATTTTAATTAGTACACACTTCGTTGACTCATATTAAATATATTATTATCTTTGGGGAAATTAGCAAATTACTAAAATTAAATACTTATTTATGAAAAAACTATTTATTATGGCTGCTGCAGTTCTTTCACTTGCAGCATGCATAGGTAACAAAACAGGCTATACCGTTACCGTTAAAGTAGCAGATGTTGACCCTGCAAACAATCAGGTTGTACTTCTTGACTGCGATTTGAGAGACACTGTCGCTGTTGCTGAAATCAAAGACGGAGTTGCAACATTTACCGGCGACGCTGCAAAAACTGCGATTGCACAGGTTATTTACCAGAAAAACAATCCGGTCTTCGCACTTGAACCGGGTGAAATTACAGTTGACCTTGCAAACGATACTGTTATCGGCGGTCCGGTAGATTCAAAACTTAAAGAATTCGGCAAATGGGAATTAAAATTGAGAGACCAGTTCAATGCAGTATATGTTGACACAGTGATGACAGCTGAAGAAAAAGGTGCAAAAATGGACGAAATCAACGCCATGCATGTTGATTTTACTAAAAAATTCGTTGCTGAAAACCGCGACAACGCTGCAGGTCTTTACGCTACATGGGGCATTGCAAGCGAATTGGACAAAGCAGAACTTGATTCCCTAATCGGCGATTCTGAATATCTGAAAGGAGCAAAGAGCATTCAGCACTTCATTGCAACTGCTGCTGCAAAAGCTGCAACTGCTGAAGGTCAGAAATACACAGACTTCACAATCAAAGGTGAAGACGGTGCTGAAGTTAAATTGAGCGACTACATGAAAGAAGGCAAATATCTACTTGTTGACTTCTGGGCAAGCTGGTGCGGACCGTGCCGTCGTGAAATCCCAGTTCTTCAGGAAATTGCCAAGAAACATGCAAAAGCTCTTAATGTTGTAGGTGTTGCAGTTTGGGACGAACCTGAACACACACAGACAGCTATCGACCAGCTAAAAATCAAATGGCCGGTTATCTTCAACGCACAGAAAGTTCCTACAGATATCTACGGTATCTCAGGTATTCCTCACATCATGCTTATCGGTCCTGACGGAACTATCCTTTCCCGCGGACTTCAGGGTGAAGACCTTAGAGCAAAAGTTGACGAACTGTTGAAAAAATAAGTGCTAAAGCATCATAACAAAGCCGGTTGAAACAATTTCAACCGGCTTTTTATTTGTCCGTAAAACTCGAACCCGATGGTCAAAATAATTGTTACAAAGCTATGACAAAACCATTTTTTTGAAGTAACTTTGCAATTGAAGAAAGGGATGTCTTTCGACAACCTGCCTTATGCAGTCTTAAGACTGATACTACAGAAACACAGCGAGATAAAGCGACCGACAAACGGATGGATACAAAAATACTGATAGTCGATAATGATTTGAAAACGTGCAGACATCTTTCCGAGATTCTACAAAAGGAAGGATACTACACCGATATTGCTCACAGTCCGGAGCAAGCCTCCAGATTTGACCTGAATTCCTATTCCCTGTTTGTATCCGAAGTCAAATTCAAAAGAGAATCAGGCACCGAATTTCTCAAGAGAATCCGTCATCTTAACGAACGCGACTATGCTCCGTTTATCTTCTATTCCGAAGTATCGGACAGCAGCATTATTGTGGAATGTCTGAACTCGGGAGCGGACGACTATCTCCTGAAATCTGAAGAAGACGCCGTTTTTGTCGCCAAAGCGGACTGCGTGATTCGCAGAATCGAAGCGGCAAAAAACATCAGCGGGAAATTCAGGCACAGCAGCAACTACAAAGATTTGAATTTCAAGAATATCCGCATCGACCGGAATCACAAAAAGGTATTCGTTGACGGCATCGACTGCAGTTTGACCCGCCACGAATTCGAACTGATATACTATCTGTTTGAAAATCTGGATACCGTAAAATCGAGAAAGTCGATTATGTACAAAGTTTGGGACAAAGATCCGGGCACGTACAGAACCGTGGATACAACCATCACCCGTCTGCGCAAAAAACTCGGTGCAGCCGCGGGATACATCAAAACCCAAACCGGATACGGATACTGCTTTTCAAAAAACATATAACCGATCAAGTAAACAGTTAATTGAAAATGACAATAAACAAAGACGAAACAGATTGCCTGATATTCGATATGGACGGAACGTTGTGGAACGCAACGGAATCGTATGCAGCCATATGGAATGAAGCATGCAAACTTAACAACTATAACAAGCGCATCTCCGGCAAGGACTTACTGCCGCACATGGGCAAAACGCTTGACCGTATCACAACAGGATTGTACGGACAGAACTTTCCCATGAATGTGGACGAATTCTTGAAGGATGTTTACCGTCTGGAAAGCGAACTGATGCCGAAACTCGGCGGTATTCTTTATGACGGTGTTCGCGAAGGTTTTGAAAAGTTGAGCAAACACTACAAAATTCTTTTGTTAAGCAACTGCGGTGTTCACGGTCTGCAGAACTTTATGGAATATACAGGATTGACTCCGTATGTCACAGATTCCATCACATTCGGAGAAACTCAGGTTCCGAAATCCCAAAATCTGAAGATAATCGCGGAACGCAACAGTTTGAAACATCCGGTATATGTCGGCGACACGCAGGGCGACTGTGACGAAACCCACAAAGCCGGACTACCGTTTGCCTACATGGAATACGGATTCGGCACTTGCGACGACCCGCAGCTTACTTTCAAATCATTCAACGAACTAACTGAATATTTTCTGGAAAATAAATAATATTACAATATGTACAGCAAATCTTTTATTGAAGAAAAAAACATCAGACTCAACAAGATTGTAGCCAAAATGGCTGAAAACAATGTTGATGCTATTCTTTTGAGTGACAACGCAAACCAGTATTACACTTCAGGACGTGTATACAGCGGTTACACATATATCACTAAAAACAAAGAAGAAATCTTCTTTGTAAAACGTCCAGTTGGTCTTGAAGGACAGGATGTAATCTATATCCGAAAACCGGAAAACATCCCGGAAGCTCTTGCTGAAAAAAACATTGAATTTCCAAAAAACATTGGACTTGAACTTGACGTCACTGCTTACAGCGATATTCTTCGTTTGCAGAAACTGTTCCCGGAAGCGACTATTGCCAATGCAACAGCAATAATGAGAACCGTTCGTGCAGTCAAAACAGACTACGAAATCAAGAAATTGAAAGAAAGCGGCGCTCACCACGATATGGCTTACAAACATATCCCGAAGATTTTCCGCTACGGCATGACAGACGTTGAACTTCAGATTGAAATTGAAAGACAGCTTCGTCTGGAAGGTTCTCTCGGACAATTCCGTATTTCTGGCCAGTCAATGGAAATATATATGGGCAATCTGTTGTGCGGCGACAATGCTGACACTCCGACTCCTTACGACTTTGCAATGGGCGGTGCAGGACTAAGTACATCATTGCCGGTCGGCTGCAACGGTTCCGAAATCAAACGCGGCAATACCGTAATGGTTGACCTTGGCGGCAACTTTACCGGCTATATGACAGATATGACCAGAACTTTCTATCTTGGCGAACTTTCAGACCTTGCAAGAAAAGCTCACGAAACATCAATCAAAATCTGTCACGAAATTCAGGCAATGGCAAAACCGGGCGTTGAAGCCAAAGCTCTTTACGAAAAAGCAATGGAAATCGTTGCTGAAGCGGGACTGGAAGAATATTTTATGGGACACAAACAGAAAGCCGGATTCATCGGTCACGGTGTCGGCATCGAAATCAATGAATTTCCGGTACTTGCTCCGAGAAGCAAACATATTCTTGAAGCCGGAAACGTAATCGCCGTAGAACCTAAATTCGTGATTCCTCACGTAGGTGCAGCCGGTATCGAAAATACATACGTAGTTACAGAAAACGGCACAGAACAGATTACCAACTATCCTGAAGAAATATCACAACTGTTTATATAAAATCTGAAGAATGCAGATATCAGAAAATATAGATAAACAAATATCCGAAAAAATATCCGGCAAGATTTTCCGCAAAGTCGGTGAAGCTGCGGACGAATTGTCCCGCACCTGCTTTGTCGTGGGCGGTTATGTTCGTGATATCTTTCTGCAAAGACCGTCAAACGATATCGATTTCGTAACCATCGGAAGCGGTATCGAACTGGCTCAAAAACTGGCAAAGAATCTCGGCAAAGACGCCAATATTGCCGTTTTCAAGACTTTCGGAACCGCACAGGTAAAATACCACGGTCTTGAGCTGGAGTTTGTCGGTGCAAGAAAGGAATCATACAGCCATGACAGCCGCAAACCGATTGTCGAAGACGGTACACTGGATGACGACCAGAAGCGCAGAGATTTCACCATCAATGCCATGGCGATATCCGTCAACAAGGACAACTTCGGAACACTTGTCGACCCATTCAACGGTATCGAAGACCTGGAACGCGAGATTATTCGCACTCCGCTTGATCCGGACATCACTTTCAGCGACGACCCATTGAGAATGATGCGCGCCATCCGTTTCGCTACACAACTGAACTTCGAAATATATCCGGAAACTTTTGAGGCTATCAAAAGAAACAAACAACGAATCGAAATAATTTCCAGAGAGCGCATTATGGAAGAATTGATGAAAATGATGCGTTCTTCCAAACCGTCAAGAGGATTCCATCTGTTGGACGACTGCGGTCTGCTGGAACTGATATTCCCTGAACTTGCGACTCTGAAAGGTGTTGAAACCGTTCACGGTCGCGGTCACAAGGACAACTTTGAACATACTTTGCAGGTTCTTGACAATGTATCGGAACAGAGCAAGGATGTTTGGCTGCGCTGGGGCGCTGTATTCCACGATATCGGCAAACCGGTCTGCAAACGTTTCGACAAAAATCAGGGATGGACTTTCCACAACCACAACTATGTGGGAGCGAAAATGATTCCGAGAATCTTCCGCAAGATGAAATTCCCGCTGAACGACAAGATGAAATACATTCAGAAACTTGTAGAACTTCATATGCGCCCTATCGCCCTTGTTGAAGAGATCGTTACAGATTCTGCCGTACGCCGCCTGTTGTTTGACGCCAGCGATGATATCGACGATTTGATGCTGCTTTGCGAATGTGACATCACTTCCAAAAATCCGGAAAAAGTTCGTCGTCTTTTAAAGAATTTCGCCATCGTACGTCAGAAACTGGTGGAACTGGAGGAGAAAGACCGTATCCGCAATTTCCAGCCTCCGGTATCGGGAGAAGAGATTATGGCTACATTCAATCTTACCCCTTCCCCTGAAGTCGGCACTATCAAAGAAGCTATCAAAAATGCAATTCTTGACGGCATCATCCCGAACGAACACGATGCAGCTTACAATTTTATGATTGAAACTACAAAAGAAATGGGATTGACTCCGGCAAAATAAGCAATAAACAATACCTGAATAAACAGGCTGCTAAAATTAGCAGCCTGTTTTATTTGTCCAATTGTTTGTATATTTTAATCGAAAATTCCCTGGATTGATTCCATCGGGTCTTCTTCTTCAACACTTACGCCTCCGTAAGCTCCCTTGTTACAAGGATTAAAATTTTCCGGGAAAGTAAAGTTGACATCCTGGGAATATTTCAAAGACTCGTCGTCATAAACTTTTCTCATGTACAAGCCGTAAATCGGCAATGCCATTGAAGCTCCCTGACCGTAGGCCATACCATTGAAGTGGATGTAGCGTTCATCACCGCCTACCCATACACCGGAAACAAGTTCAGGAGTAAAACCCATAAACCAGCCGTCGGCGTTATAGTTGGTCGTACCTGTCTTGCCGCCCATCGGAGCTGTCAGTTTGTACGGAGCACGACGAACACGGTTACCGGTACCGTAATCTACAACGTTCATCAAAATGGAAAGCATCTTATAGTATGCAGTTTCGCTGATAACTTCCACCTGACGCGGAGTAAACTCGGAAATCACATTACCCTTGTTATCTGCAATATACGTCACGAACAACGGATCTACACGCATACCTTTGTTGGCAAATGCTGAATATGCACCGACCATTTCACGAACGGAAACATCACAAGGTCCAAGACAAAGTGAAATTACGGCATCCAGATGGTTGGTAATACCAAAATTGTGCATATTGCGAACCAGTCCTGCAGGGGAAAGAGTTTCCATCAATCTTGCAGAAATCCAGTTGTTGGAGTTGGTCAAAGCCCAGCGCAAATCAACCATTTCACCAATTCTTGCTTTACCCGCATTTCTCGGGGCCCATTCCTTACCGTTTTCGTCAAGGATTACCGGCTGTTCATTAAGGAATTCATCACACGGAGTATAACCTTCTTCCATCGCATAAGTATAAAGGAACGGTTTAATTGTAGAACCGATTTGACGGCGTCCGGATGAAACCATGTCATACTGGAAATATCTGAAATCAGGACCTCCGACATATGCTTTCACATGACCGTTTCTCGGATCCATAGACATAAATCCTGAACGAAGGAAATGTTTATTATACAGGATTGAGTCTCTCGGAGTCAATGTTGTGTCCATCACACCATCGTATGAGAATACGCGCATATCTACCGGAGTATTGAACGCCTTGTCAATTTCTTTTTCAGAACATCCGGCCTTCTTCATAATACGATAACGGTCTGTCTGACGGATTGCAATATTAATCAGTTTTTCAATACCTTCCCTACTGATTTCCTCGCGGTTGGTTGTATACGGAGCAAGTCGAACCTTGCGTTTTTCTCGATTGAATTTCGGCTGAAGATTGCTTCCAAGATGTTCACGAACCGCTTCTTCCGCATATTTCTGCATACGGGAATCAATAGTTGTAAAAATCTTCAAACCGTCAGTATAGATATTGTATTTCGAACCATCCGGCTTCGGATTCTTTTCAACCCAACCGAACAGCGAATTACTCTGCCACATAATAGAATCGTCGACAAATTTCTGCTGTTCCCATTCGAAATAGTCGCTTCTTCTCGGTTTCTTTGCTCTCAACATCCGTCGAAGTTCTTCTCGGAAATAAGGAGCAAGACCTTCTTTATGGTCAACTTTGTGATAATCCAGTTTCAACGGAATCTTTTTCAAAGAATCACACTGTGCATCGGAAAGCATATCCGCTTTGTGCATCTGCTCCAAAACCACATTACGACGGTCACAAGTACGCTGATTAAAACGAACCGGATTGAAATATGACGGATTCTTGACCATTCCGACAAGCGTTGCAGCTTCTTCGATATCAAGTTCCATCGGATCTTTACCGAAATAAACGTATGCTGCGGTCTTGATACCTACGGCATTGTTCAGGAAGTCAAACTGGTTAAGATACATCTTTATAATCTCGTCTTTGGTATAATAGCGTTCCAGTTTCACCGCAATCGCCCACTCGATAGGTTTCTGCAATGCACGCTGGAAAATATTTTCCGAAGTCGGAGAATACAACTGTTTTGCCAGCTGCTGGGTAATGGTACTACCACCGCCGGCCTGTTTCTGACGAAGAATCACACGCTTGATTACGGCTCTGAAAATAGCGCGCAAGTCAATACCTGAATGTTCAACAAAACGGACATCCTCGGTAGCAACCAATGCGTTGATAATATGGTCGGAGATTTCATCATAATCTACATAAACACGGTTGCCCTGATTCTGATAATAGCGTCCCAATTCCTTTCCGTCGCTTGAATATACTACGGTAGCGAATTTGTCTGTAGGATTTTTCAAATCCTCTACAGGGGGCATATAACCGATTATACCGTTATAAATCAGTATAAACAAAACTGTGAGAAATATTATACCCAATACAAAAATTCCCCACATCCATTTTATAATCTTGCCTGAATTTAAAGGTTTATTTTCTTTTGCCACGATTTAAAGGATTAAAAATGAGATTTATAATGCAAACATACAAATTAATATCAATATCAGAATATCACTTTTTCTTTTTAAAGAAAATAAACTATTCTTTAGAAAGTGCGATACCCACATCGCTGATACCCGGAATTGTATCTTCTCTCATAGCCTGCCATACGACAACCTGATTCAGTTCATCCATACGACTTGCCGGTTTCAATTCCTGTACCAGTTCAAAAGACGAGCCGAAGCCGTCTCCGTACCAGTTCCCGTAAACGTCTGCCATCTGACATTCCACGGTATCTGTCTTGATTTTTCCGTCTCGGGAAATATAGTCAACAAACAACCACAAGTTACGGTATGGATATGAATTGTCATGTCTTACCGTAAGCATCAACTTCGAATTTTCCTGATACAGGGAATCCAATACACCCGTCTCAAAATATAGAGGTTCATTGACAAGCCATTCCCCATCCGGAATATTCTTGAAGTCACTATAATAATTATCGCTATACTTGCAGCTTGCGATGCAGAATAGCGATAATAATATGATTAAACAATTTCTACTTGTTTTCTGCATCAAGCTGCTTTTTCCGTTCGTTACCGTTATTTTGTCTGCGGGTTTCGTTTCTGTTGCCGTTGTTACGGTTACCTCTTCTGCGCTGCTGGTTTTCCGGGCGGTTCCCGTTCTGCTGCGCATTGTTTTTGTTTTCACGAGGCTTATCTTCACCGCCGGCATTGTCACGATGACCGCCGTTGTTATTGTTATTCTGACGGTTTTGTCCGTTTCCGCGACCACGGCCTTTCTTCTTGACCTTGTCAAAACGTGTCAGGCTGTTTTCACCGATAATATCGCCGAAACCTTTGTCTTTACCACCCTTCGCAACTTCCACAATTGACAACTGTTCCGGTTTTTCACCCTGCTTGTTCATTGAGATTACCTCAAAGACCTGATCGACGCTCAATGTTACCAGATTGGCCGGGACCGACTTGTCTGTAGAGTATGTAATTTCACGCTTGAAAACATCTGTCTTGAAGTGGTAATAAATATTGTCTTTAGTATACAATGGAATATCTCTCGGAGGCATCTGTTTGGATGCTTCCACGTATGCATCCAGCTCGAAGTTAAGACAGCATTTCAGTTTTGCACACTGACCTGCAAGTTTCTGAGGGTTCAAAGATATATCCTGATATCTTGCCGCATTGGTTGATACTGAAACAAAGTTGTTCATCCAACTGGAGCAGCACAACGGACGGCCGCACGGACCGATACCGCCGATTCTTCCGGCTTCCTGTCGGGCTCCAATCTGTTTCATTTCAACACGTATCTTGAATGTATCGGCAAGCACTTTTATCAGCTGGCGGAAATCGACACGTTCGTCTGCGATATAGTAGAATATTGCTTTATTTCCGTCCCCCTGATATTCGACGTCTCCGATTTTCATATTCAGTTTCAAATCCTCAGCAATCTTACGGGAACGAATCATTGTATCGTTCTCACGCGCTTTTGCAACCTCAAATTTTTCAAGATCGGCAGGTTTTACCTTGCGGAAAACTCTAAGGAATTCAATGTCAGGACGAAGGTTTGCCTTTCTCATCTGAAGAGCCACCAGTTTTCCGGTCATTGTCACTTTTCCTATATCGTGTCCCGGATTTGCTTCAACGGCAACAATATCACCACAGCACAAATCCAGATTGTTGGTATTACGGAAGAACCCCTTGCGAGTATTCTTAAACGTAACCTCAACCATATCAAAACAATTAAACTGCCCCGGCACATCGTTGAGCCAGTTGAAAGCATGAAGTTTGCTGCGGGGAGCCTCTACAGATTCCGAACCGCGACAGTTACCGAAGTAACTGCTGTGTTCCTCTTTCTGAAGGTCCTCGTCAACCTTTATTTCCTCCTTCTCGGCAGGTTTTAATTTATCAAATTCGCTGTTTTCGTCTTCTTTCATCAGAAATATTATTTAGCGAAACTAACTGCACGTGTTTCACGAATTACAGTAATGCGAACCTGCCCCGGATATGTCATTTCATCCTGAATACGTTTTGCTATTTCAGTAGAAAGTTTTTCTGTTTCTGCATCGTTAATCTTGTCGGCTCCAACGATTACACGAAGTTCACGACCTGCCTGAATAGCATAAGTCTTGATAACTCCCGGATAAGAAAGGGCCAGTTGTTCAAGATCATTCAAACGTTTGATATATGCTTCTACGACTTCGCGACGAGCTCCCGGTCTTGCGCCGGAAATAGCATCACAAACTTGTACGATAGGAGCAAACAAACTTGTAGGTTCAATTTCATCGTGATGAGCACCGATTGCATTGCAGATATCAGGTTTTTCCTTGTATTTTTCAGCAAGTTTCATTCCCAACAGTGCGTGTGGCAATTCCGGTTCCTCATCAGGAACTTTACCTATATCGTGAAGCAAACCCGCACGTCGTGCTTTCTTCGGGTTCAACCCAAGTTCAGATGCCATGATAGCACACAAGTTTGCAGTTTCACGAGAGTGCTGCAACAAGTTCTGGCCGTAACTTGAACGATATTTCATCTTACCTACCAGACGAATCAATTCAGGATGCAATCCGTGAATACCAAGGTCAATGGCTGTACGTTTACCGGTTTCTATAATTTCTTCTTCAACCTGTTTGCGGACTTTGGCAACCACCTCTTCAATACGAGCCGGGTGTATACGACCATCAGCAACAAGCTGGTGAAGTGCAAGACGGGCAATTTCACGTCTAACCGGGTCAAAGCCTGAAAGCACGATTGCTTCCGGAGTATCGTCAACGATGATTTCGATACCTGTAGCTGCTTCCAAAGCACGGATATTACGGCCTTCACGACCGATAATTCTCCCCTTGATTTCATCACTGTCAATATGGAATACTGTAACCGCATTTTCTATAGCTGTTTCAGTAGCGACACGCTGGATTGACTGAACCACAATACGTTTCGCTTCTTTGTTAGCTGTAAGTTTAGCCTCGTCCATGATATCGTTGATATAGGATGATGCTGCGGTTTTAGCCTCGTCTTTCAAAGATTCAACCAATTTTTCTTTAGCTTCTTCTGCAGAAAGACCGGATACGAATTCAAGTTTTTCAAGAACTTCTTTATGTTTCTTTTCGACTTCAGATTTCTTTGACTCAAGGATAGTCAGTTTATTTTCCAAATCAGCTTTCAATGAATCGTTTTCGTTCTTTTTACGCTGAACGTCAGACTGCATCTGGTTGATTTGCATTTCGCGCTGTTTCAACTTAGCTTCAACAGACTGAACTTTAGACAATCTTGCATTGGCATTCTTTTCTGCTTCTGTTTTAATCTTGATTTCTTCTTCTTTAGCTTCAAGAATCTTATTTTTCTTTAGGACTTCCGCCTCAAGTTTAGCCTCCTCAATAATGCCTTTGGCGCGAGAGCGAGCAATGATACGATCTATAATAATCGTGCCGACAGCACCAACTACCAATGCTGTACCACTGATTAATACTAAATTAATTATGTTCATTTCCATTTTCTAAGGTTTGTAAATATTTATAAAAAAACGCACCAATCTGCAAGCAACAACTCACATATCAGTACGGTTAATAACTTTCAACTAATACGATATACGACACAAAACCGTACATCCAGTTTTATTTATCTTTTTCATCCGGAAAATTCAACAGGATTTTATCCAGTTTTTTTTCAAATCCGGACAGGATTTCAGTAATTTCATCTTGCTGACTCAATCGGTATTTTTCGTACTCTTCCATCCTTACTTTCATCTCGAACAACTGTTTGGTAACCATCAAAGAGATAATTGCAAGAATTCTCGGAGTATTGTTGCCGTCAATATTCTTCTTGATATATTTAAGCCACAACTTGTTTACCTGTTCAACCGCCCTGCGATATAACTCCTCTTCATCGCGATTGATAGTCAAAGAAAAATTTTGAATATCAGCAATCTTTATTGTTATCTTTAATTTGTCTTTTTCTGCCATAGCATCAATCTGTTAATTGAGCGATGCATTTATCGACATCCCGCACCAACTGGATCAATACGGCTTTATTCTTTGCCAAATCATCCGGAGTATTGGAAATATTTCGAGCAATACGAATAAAATCTTTTTCGGTATTCGTCAACTCCAACTGTTTCTTCAGATTAACAATCTCCGCTTTCAAACTGACATTTTCTTCGTCAACCGATTTCTTATCAGTCTCAAGCAATTTATACTTATCAATTAGGACAAGCATTTTGCGTTGCAATCTTTCAATAAGTTCCTCTAAATTGACAGCCATTGAATCCAAATTTTTACAAATGTAATAAAAAATTCAGATTTTATGAACTTTTATTGTACATATTTTACAATATGAATCAGCATATTTTTATAGACGGACAGGGTTAAATAATCTATAATATTCTTGTATACGGAAAATTAACCGTATATTTGTTTTTGATAACAAAAACTGAAATTATGAATAAAAACGATATTACTACAGAAGATTTAAAATTCATGGAATACGCCTGCCAACTGGCAACCGAGAATATCGACAAAGGCGGCGGCCCATTCGGCGCCGTCATCGTTAAAAACGGAGAAATTCTTTCTACCGGCTGCAACAGCGTAACTATAGACAACGACCCTACAGCTCACGCAGAAGTCAACGCAATCCGCAACGCCTGCAAAAAGACAGGTAATTTCAAATTGACAGGCTGCAGGATATACAGTTCCTGCGAACCTTGTCCGATGTGTCTTTCAGCTCTTTATTGGAGCGGAATCGACAAAATCTATTACGGTAACACCAAAGAAGATGCACGCGACATCGACTTTGACGACAAATTCATTTATGATGAAATCGAAAAACCGTACGAACTTCGCTACATTCCATGCATCAGAATCAATACTCCGGAAGCTATCAAGGCTTTCCAAAAATGGGAAAACAAAACCGACAAAATTGAATATTAACGGAATTCCCGAACATAAAAGGAACAGGGGTGCTTGTTACAAACTTGCACCCTGTTTTATATTCTCACATTTGATATAGTTGTTCAAAAGATTCGTGAACTCATAGTTTTTCAAACCCCACTTCGGTGAAATCAGCAATGATGCAGGCGATTGTGAAACAAACCGCTCAATGGCGATATCCTGAGAAATGTTGCGAATCATTTCGCCGCACATTTCAATATATCCGTTGACGTCCCAGTTGACAATCTCCAGTTCTCCGGAAAGCACCAGTTTTGCCATCAGCGTACCTTTAATCAGCTGCAGCTGGTGAATTTTTATAGTGGATATCTCGGTCGAAGACATGGCGCGCGCGGTTGCAATGAAATCCTCTTTAGTTTCTCCCGGCAATCCGAGTATGATATGGGCACCGCACAAAACACCGGCATCATGAGTCCGTTTGATTGCGTCGACGGTTTCTTCCCATGTATGACCGCGGTTGATTAACTTCAGTGTATTATTGTTGGAAGTTTCCACCCCGTATTCCACAAGCACAAAAACATTTTTCGACAATGCGCTCAGATATTGCAGCAATTCATCCGGCATACAATCCGGACGAGTCCCGATAATCAAACCGACAACGTCCTCGCAACGCAAAGCCTCTTCATAAAGACCGATAACTTTTTCAACATCACCGTACGTATTAGTATACGCCTGAAAATAAGCTAAAAATTTCATCTGCGGATATTTGCGTGCAAAGAAACGCTTGCCTTCTTCCAGCTGTTCGGTAACTGACCTGATAGTTTTGCAGTATTCAGGATTGAAAGTCTGATTATTGCAGTAAGTACAGCCGCCCACGCCCTTTGTTCCGTCACGGTTCGGACAGGTAAATCCAGCATTGATGGAAATCTTCTGCACTTTGAAATCAAAATACTTTTTCAGAAAATCTCCGAAGTCATAATAAAGTTTTTCGCCAGCCTGCATTATCCGCGTGTACTTAAATTTTTCAAATAATTGTCATAGATAACCATTGCAGCCATAGCTTCCACAATCGGAACAGCTCTCGGCAGCACACAAGAGTCATGACGACCTTTAGCTTTCAGAATTGTCTTTTCACCGTCTTTGGTAACGGTTTCAACATCCTGAAGCAAGGTAGCAACAGGTTTAAAAGCCACTCTGAAATATATATCGTCTCCGTTGCTGATACCTCCCTGAATACCGCCGGAATAGTTGGTAGCGGCAGAAATCTTTCCGTTTTCAGCAACAAACATGTCTAAAATTTCACTTCCGCGTTTTTCAGCACCGTCGAATCCGACACCATACTCAAAACCTTTAACGGCATTGATTCCCAACATGGCAGCACCGAGTTGCGCATGAAGTTTCCCGAATACGGGATCTCCAAGTCCGACCGGAACATTCTTGATAACGCAGGTAATCACTCCGCCGACAGTATCACCTTCTGATTTCACCTGCTTGATCAGGCTAATCATATCATCTGCGACATCGGCATCCGGGCATCGTACGATATTGGAATCAATATTCTCAAGATTCAGTTCCTGATAGTTTTTGGATGTTTTTATATTTCCGACCTGTGAAGTGTACGCGTAAATTTTGATACCCAAAGATTCAAGTCCCTGCTTTGCAAACGCGCCGGCAACGACTCTGGATATGGTTTCACGTGCAGAAGAACGGCCTCCACCTCTATAGTCACGCAATCCGTATTTCATCTCATAGGTATAATCCGCATGAGACGGACGGAAAGTATTCTTTATATTTTCATAATCCTGGCTGTGCTGGTTTTCATTTTCCACCACAAATCCGATTGGCGTGCCGGTTGTCACACTGTCCATATATCCGGAAAGGATTTTCACGCGGTCTTTTTCGTTACGGGAAGTAACGATTGCAGACTGTCCCGGACGACGACGGTCAAGTTCTGCCTGGACTTTTTCCAAATCAATTTTGACATTGGACGGCATACCGTCAATCACGCCACCGATTGCAGGTCCGTGAGACTCGCCGAACGTAGTCACCCTAAAAATATTTCCGAAAGTATTCATACGCATCAATCGTTATTAGGAACAGCAATAATCTCAGCCAGAGAACCTCTGACATAATCTACAAGTGCCTGCGGATTCACTTTCAACTGAAGTCCGCGAACTCCGGCACTGACAAAAATATTGTCGTAATCAAGACATGACGGATGGAAGTAGGTCGAGAACGCTTTTTTCATTCCAATCGGACAGCACCCTCCGCGGATATAACCTGTAGTCGGCAGCAATTCCTTCATAGGAATCATTTCCGCTTTTTTGTTTCCGGAAACCTTGGCGGCTTTCTTCAGATCCACCTCCTGATTTCCAGGTAATACACATACAAAATATCCGGTCTTGTCTCCGCGAAGGACAAGAGTTTTGAACAGTTGGTTAATATCTTCGTTCAGCTGTTCGGCTATATGTTCTGCGCCCAAATCGTGCTCGTCAACCTCATACGGTATCAGTTCGTACGGAATTTTTGCCTTGTCAAGCAGTCTGGCGACGTTGGTTTTGTTTAAATTCTTTGCCATTAACGGTTCTTATATATTTGCAAAAGTAATGAAACATTACTCAAAATACAACCATTAATATAAAAATGAGAGCGGGAAGTGCTTTACAGTACCTCCCGCCCGTATGAAATTTGATAACTTTCGATTAGTATGCAAACATAGGATAATCACCCATGATTTTGTTTACTTTTTCTTTTACGGATTTGATGATTGCTTCGTTTTCAGGATTTGAAAGAACAGTATCCATCATTTCAACAATTTCACCCATCAATTCTTCTTTGGCACCGCGGGTTGTGATAGCCGGAGTACCCAAACGGATACCTGAAGTCTGGAACGGACTGCGAGTATCGAACGGTACCATGTTTTTGTTTGCTGTAATATCGCTGGCAACCAACACTTTTTCTGCAACCTTACCTGTCAATTCAGGGAATTTTGTACGAAGGTCAACAAGAATACAATGGTTTTCAGTATTGCCTGATACGATTTTGTAACCTTTGTCGCTCAATGCAGTAGCCATAGCTTTTGCATTTTTCAACACCTGAGTCTGGTAATCCTTGAATTCAGGCTGAAGAGCTTCGCCAAATGAAACAGCCTTGGCTGCAATTACGTGTTCAAGCGGACCGCCCTGTACACCCGGAAATACTGCAGAATCCAACAATGCAGACATCTTACGGATTTCACCTTTCAAATTTGTTTTTCCGAAAGGATTGTCAAAATCTTTGCCCATCATGATAGCACCGCCGCGAGGTCCACGAAGTGTTTTGTGTGTAGTAGTTGTTACGATATGTGCGTATTTTACCGGATTGTCAAGAAGACCTGCTGCAATGATACCTGCCGGGTGAGCCATATCAAACATGAAGATAGCACCGATTTCGTCGGCAACTTTTCTGATACGTGCGTAGTCCCATTCGTGGCAGTAAGCACTTGCACCACCGACAATCAGTTTCGGTCTTTCGCGCAAAGCGACTTCTTCAAGCTGGTCGTAGTCGATAAGATTTGTATCTGCAGTTACATTGTATTCCAATGCATTGAAAACAAGACCTGAAAAGTTTACCGGAGAACCGTGTGAAAGGTGACCGCCGTGAGAAAGATTCAAGCCAAGGAATTTGTCGCCCGGTTTCATTACTGACATGAATACTGCCATGTTGGCCTGTGCACCTGAGTGCGGCTGTACATTAGCCCATTCTGCACCGAAAAGTTTTTTCAATCTGTCCATTGCGATGTTTTCAGATTCGTCAACCACTTCGCAACCTCCATAATAACGGTGTCCCGGATAACCTTCCGCATATTTGTTTGTCAAACATGAACCCATGGCACGCATTACCTGATCACTCACAAAGTTTTCGGAAGCGATTAGCTCGATTCCTTTTTTCTGGCGCTGATGCTCTTTTTCGATAATGTCGAAAATTTCCTGATCTTGCTTCATAAATTTAAGTTATTGATTATTTTTCTTTTTGTTTTTCTGTACAGTCCAGCCGAATTTTCCGATTCTCTCCCCTACTGCATAATAGTGTCCGTGGCTGTATACCAGCATTCTTGCTTTTTCAAGGTCAAATGAGCCGGTGTTTTCATCGATGTATCTCTCATCAGCAATCACGTTAACAACTTCTGCGATAAACATATCATGAGTACCCAGCGGAACAATCTCTTTGACCTTGCATTCTACGGAAAGCGGAGACTCTGCCAGATACGGAGATTTTACCTTCACGCCCGGTTCGGGTGTAATGTGCATCTCCTTGAACTTGTTATAGTCTCTTCCGGAACGGACGCCGCACCAGTCCGTTGCTTTTGCAAGTGCTTCGGTGGTCAGGTTGATGGTAAATTCGCCGTTCCTTTTGATGATATCGTAGCTGTGACGTCCTGGACGCACTGAAATATAGCACATTGCAGGGTCTGAACAGATGGTGCCTGTCCATGCCACTGTCATGACATTATATTCTTCTTCACTCGCACCGCAGGTTACAAGCACTGCGGGCAGCGGATAAATCATTGTTCCGGGTCTCCAGCATTGTTTCATATTATATTATTTTAATTGTATTTCTTCTGCAGTTACTTTCTTTCCGCAATAGTGACACTGCAACTGAATGTCAATTCTGTTTATTACGTTGAAAATTGTTCTCATCGGTTCGTTGTTGGTAATGCATTTCGGGTTGTTACATTTAACGATGTTCACAATTTCATCTGGCAAAACTACATTATATTTGTTTACCACTTCGAAATTGCGGATGATATTGATTTTGGCAGTCGGAGCAATCACCGCAATACGGTTGATTTCCTCTTCGGTAAAAAACAGATCTGCAATTTTAACGATACCTTTTTTACCCATACATTTACTTTCAAGATTATTCCCGATAGTTACATTGTTCGGAAGATTTGCAATACCCAGGATATCTACAACTTTAAACAATACGTCTGACGGAATATGGTCTATTACTGTTCCGTTTTCAAGAGCGGCTACCGCCAATTCTTTCTTTGCTCTACTCATATTACTTGTCCTCCTTGTTAATGTCTATACCCAATACTTTACAAATGATTGCCTGACGTGCATACAAACCGTTTTGTGCCTGCTGGAAATAGTATGCTTTCGGATTGTCATCCACATCATAACTGATTTCTGTTACGCGGGGCAGCGGATGAAGAATCTTCAGATTCGGTTTGCTGTTTGCAAGCATAGAATTGTGCAGATTGTAAAGGTTCTTCACTTTCTCATATTCCATCAAATCTGTAAAACGCTCTCTCTGAACACGTGTCATGTATATGATATCACTCTTGTTGATAACCTCTTCAGAAAACTCGGTTGTTTCTGTATATTTGATACCTTCCGCGTCGCAAAAGTCCTTATATTCGTCCGGCATTCTCAATTCATCGCAGGCAACAAAATTAAAAGTCGGATTGAAATATCTCATTGCCTGAAGCATTGAGTGCACTGTTCTTCCATATTTCAAGTCTCCTACAAGAGTAATAGTCAAATTGTCAAGTCTGCCCTGTGTTTTGTAGATTGAATACAAGTCAAGCATTGTCTGGGACGGGTGCTGGTTTGCTCCGTCACCAGCATTTACGATTGGAATCGGAGCAACTTCCGAGGCATACTGTGCAGCACCTTCAAGATAGTGGCGCATTACAATCAAATCAGCATAATTACTCACCATCATGATTGTATCTTTCAAAGATTCTCCCTTTGAAGAACTTGATGTACTTGCATCGGAAAAACCGATGACTCTGCCTCCCAATCTGTTTACTGCTGTTTCAAAACTTAATCTGGTTCTTGTTGACGGCTCAAAGAATAGTGTTGCCACGACCTTACCGTCAAGAATCTTTCTGTTTGGATTCTTTTCAAAGCTATCCGCATCTGCCAACAAAGACAAAATATCTTCTTTTGTCAGTTGAGATATTGAAACAAAGCTTTTACTTTTCATACTTGAAATATTTTTTGCTTACCTGTTTTATACTCAATCACCAACTGTATAAATAATAAAATGAGCCAAACTAACACATGGTTAGGCTTGGCTCATAATATCTTTACAAACGCCGACAAATTCGTTTGGAAACTGATTCTGTTGCCAATCGAATATTACTCGGGGTTGGTTATAATCTCGTATCATATCGAATACAAAGTTATAGATTTTTTCTGTAACCAGTCAATAAAAAAGGAAGAAAATTCAGCCCTGCTTTTATTATCTGTTTTACTTTCCCGAATTATCTTGCAAGCGAGATATTTACAGAAATCCCACAATTGGTATTGGTTGTAGGGTATGCAGAGGTAGATACAATCGGAGTATTGACCTGATGGTCGAAATATGCACCGAGCGTAATCAGCTTGCTCAAAATATACTTCGCTGTAAAGTTCACCGCCAGTGTTCTTGTTCCGCTGGTTGCCTGCGCAGTATTATTTTCGATTCGGCGAATCAATGCGTGGTTATTGGACAGTGAGAAATCAAGATTCATTGTAAGGTCATTGCTGACTCCTTTCTGGGATCCTTTTATCTTCAATACTTTGTTAAAGTTCGCAATCTTATAACCGCCGCCGATTACCAGTGAACGGGTAACCGCTTCCACAAGTTGACCTGCAGAAGAGTTCAATGTCAAAGTTCTGCTGTCACGGTATTCCGCATTGGCGGTAACATTGTTCTTCATTGTTACGCTTACACCAAACAACGGAGCGAACTTCTCTGTAATGGATACGGAAGAAATATTGAACGGTGAAGACGGAACTGGTTTCTGTGTCAACTCGTCAAGCACGAAACCTTTGTTGTCTCCGATGCCTACCCACTGCTGGTAAGAGTTGAATGAACCCACAGAATAGGTACACTGGTATGCATGGGACAGTGTGACATTTTTGAAAATATCTTTGATGAACCCGAACTTGGTAAGTCCGTCATATTTGATACGCCAGTTCGGCAATACTGATGAAAGTCCCGGGAACGGATCCAAAGTAACTTTGCGTGCATTCTGTCCGGAATATGCTGCAACGAATGCCGGAATAAGTACATCGCTACCCATTCTGTTAACTCCTCCGACATTCTCACCGTCAAACGGCTGGTTGGCATACGGAGTTCCAACTATAAATCCTTTGTTCGGATATTTGGCGCCTGCGTACTGAGACAGGATTCTGTTTGCCACAACATCCACGTTGCTCAAAAACTTATCGAATGTTTTGCTTGCATAGCCGTTTTCTGCAGAAACCTTACTCAAAGCAGTTGCAATAGCGCAGTGTGTTTTGGTATAACTTCCACTATAAGTTGTCGGCATGTCAGCATACATAAACTGTATCTGACTTGTTCTGTTGTCGGTTCTGTTTGTGGTCAAAGTAATCTTCAAACCTGATATCGGTTCAAGAGTCAACTCGAAGTTCATTTCGTCGGTATGAGATGAGATAGCCGGAGATGTCTGGTTTTCATCACCAAGCAACCACTTGCGGTTTCTCAATTTGTAGATATAATCCTCGTCTTCGAAACCGAATGCAAATCCGAGACCCGGAGCCATTGCTTCATAGTGGGTATTCTGACCGAAGATATCACCTGCGTTCGGAATAAACTGCGGGATGTTCAAAGAATTGGTTCTGCGCCACCGGAATGACAGACTTCGAGGCATCATCAGGAATCGCAATGAATACTGAACCGCTTCAGTGAAGAAGTTCTTGTTCTCTTCTTTCTTGACTTCTCTAATGGTTACCTTGATATTCTGGGTTCCCTTGGTAAGGATTTCCACGGTCTTGTTATCTATAACCTTCGATTTGATAGAGAAATGTTTGCCGTTGGTCAATGTTGCGGTAACCTTGACATCTTGGGTATTCAAATTGTGCTTGACTGTCAAAGTTGTGTCCTCCTTCAACCGGTAGGTGCGCATAAATTTCTTCGCACGGTTATTACCCCGGACATTACGGTTGAATCGTCCGCTCGTGTTGCTGTTTGAAAAACGGTCGTTAATCTTCTTCAAATATTTCGATTTGTTGAACAACTGCTCAAAGTTGATACGTGCATCCGCATTCCAGGATGACTGGCTGGAGATAGTATTACCCTCATTCATTCCTTCAATTTCGGCACCCTTGTCCCACTTGTAAACGGCATTGTAAGTAATAGACCCGTTAAGGAAGTTCAATACCGGAATTCGGTTGAACGGAGCCTTGTAGGATGCGTTGAAAGTCTGGTTGTAAGCCCACGGAGTCCCTCCACCTTTTATACTGTTCCATACGGTATCACGCCAGTTCTTGTATTCGTCCGGGAACAATTTCTTGTTCACCGCACCGATTGGTTCGTCAATGTGTGCGGTTGTATTACTGTTGAAACTTGCAGTCAACTGTTTGGTAAAGTTCCATGTAATATTGAACTGACGATCCCATATAAAGTTCTTGCTAACAGAAATAGGCAGTTCCATATTTACATCGATATCACTTCGTGTCTGCTGCTCGTAATAATAACGGGAGATATTGGTATGGAAACCGATTGATGTCGGCAGCCATCTGAATTCCCAATCCTTCACAAATTTCAAATTCTTTGATTTGCTCTTGATAAATTTGAACGGCTTGAACGGCTTGATAAACGGAGAATATGAATATTCGAAACTCCCGCGATAGTCACTTGTATTTTCAAACTCGTTGGTCGGATCCGTAAATCTCTGTTTGTTTGAAGAGTAGTTCAATGTAAAGTTCGCAGGATCCCAAGGCATCGGATTCTTGCTTTGCACATCAAATTTTAGTCCAGAAATACTGAAGCTTTCAATAGTCTTGTTTTCTACCGCAAACGACTTGATAGAATCTCTTTCGTGGTCATTGGCACAAGCGTCAAGTGCCTTACTCATTTCGATATCCTGATCCAACGGATTGTATTCCGGAGTAATCACTTCTTTGGAAATTGAATAGTATATCGGAGCTTTCAATTTCACTTTTTCCGGCAGGAATCTTCCCAAGTCGGCCTGTACCGCAACATTGAATTTGCTCAAATCATCAGTACGACGGTTTGTCAGACTCTGGTCTACGGAACCAAATCCGACAGTTTCTTTCTGAGCTCCTACGTTGATGGTTGCAATATCACTCAATCCGATATTCAGATTACCACGTGCAGCCCAACCGCTCTTTTCGTCAAATTCAGTCACCTTCAATTCGTTAATCCAAACAGTACCGTCTTTTGTCTGACTTGATTTGTTTCGTACACCGACAAGGATGACACGAATATCACTCAAAGTCGGATTACCGATAACACTAACTCTATTGGATGGATGTGACGGATCATATCCTGAATAGACTTTGTTATATGACACATTATGGTCTGTCCTACGGACTGAGTTACGTTCAAGTTTCAAATCGGTGAACACGCTCAATTCACAATCCAGCATATTTTCTTTCGGCCATACCATAAACTGGTCTGCAGTGCTGTATGTGCTGTATTTGTCATCCGGTGGAGTTACGGTCAACGGAATTTCGTATTCGTAGTAGTTCTGCTTGATATCGCTACCCAGACGGATGAAGATTGCAAGGTCTCCGTCCTTCAGATTGCCGTGGTCATCAATCAATGCATGCGCGTGGTTGAACATCTGCAAACGCTTGTACAAACGAAGATCAAGCTGAGTGTTTTTGTAAACACCGCGAGCGTCACCGGCCTTCAGGTCGGAAACTTTCATAGACATGGACTGCTCATTCAATTGGGTTGCCTGTGCCTGACCGGAATCTATAATACGTGTTACGCCCGGAGGCAATACATAGTTCACCGGAACACTACCGGAGTTTTCTTCGATATTTACAGCACTTACATCCATAGAACCTTCCGCAGGAATATCCGCACGGCTATTCAGATTGTATTCGTAAGGTCTCCACTCACCCCTTACCAGCTCAAGGTTGGCAAAACGAAGGTGTGTTGTTTTTTTGAATCCAGTCATAAACATACGCATAAACCGGATAGTGGTAAAATCGGAAATTGAACCCACAATCTTTTCAAATTCTTTCAATGGAATTTTGAACTGATACCATTCCACTTCCATACTGTCATCATTACGAAGCAGCACACGCGATTTCTGACAATCTGTAATATAGTTCTGACCGACTACGAAATCCTCCGGTCTGATGGAAATTTTATACTGGAAGTATCTTTCATACTCGTTCAATGTATTATCGTAGTTAATATCCTCAACATCCGGTGTGCTTCTTGAAGACTGGTACTGGTCATCCTTAGCATCTTCCGGAGACAGAGAATTGCCTTCTACTCCGTTGTATCGTTTGTAACGGTCAAGAATGGATAATCGCAGTTCGTCATAATCATTACCTCGATAGAAATGGTAATTGTCACCGGCAGGGTCATTCAACGGAGAATGCTTGTCATCCTCCATTTTTTCGATTGTAACCGGATTCAGTTTCATACGAAGGTTCTCCACATATTTTTTGTAAGACGGATGTTCAAATTCGGCATCGTTGTGCAATCCGTCAAGACCGACATCCTGCAATTTACGGGAACCGCTTGTATTGTCAAACGCATATGTCAAAGATGTCTGTTTTGACACCTTACCCCATGCTGTTTCTACAAGAAAAGATTCATCTCCGTTAATCGGCATTCCGTTTTCATAAGACTTCATACCGTCTTTCAAAATATCCTCGCTCAATTCACCAAGGTTGATATACAAATCACCGCCTTCGTAATTTTCATTGTTCGGGTCAAGGAACGGACTCAACAGCCAGAACTGAACATATTCGATATTGGATTGTTCGAAATTCGGGTTGTCCATTTTTCTCATGATACCGCCCCATCGTTTCTCCGGCTGTGTCAAATTACCGTCGCTGTCAATATTTGTATCGTCAAGGTTATAAGGGCCTCTTTCTGTCGGATAGAAAGAAAGATTCAAAGTTTGAATAGTTGCAGATTCACCGTAGTTCAATTCCTTGGCCGGGAAGATTTCACGTGAAGTAATTTCACGGACATAAGGGTTGGACTGCTGGTCAAGGTCGTTGCGGATATATCCCGGTGCAGTTGAAGAGTTTTTCTGGGTAAACATACGGTCGATGTAATACCAGTTCAGCAACGCACGGTTTTTACCGTAGTCAACATTGTTGGACAATGCAGCTTCAGGGAACAATGCACCGGAACCCGGTTCAAACGGAGTTGAAGACAGAAACCACGCATACGGAGAACGCAAATCGACACCGGTCTGTGTGGTTTCGAAGTCATCCAGATAAGAGCTGCCTTTCGGAGTGCCCGATTTCTGCTTGTGCGGCATCAGATATGCAAACTCGGCATCAAGACTGACGGTTGACGGAGCTGTTGCATTGACTGTCGGAATTTTATTCAAAAGGTTGGTCAGCCACATAAAACTCTTTTTATATGACAGATTCAACCCCATGATTGTATTGTTGACAGATTCCTGACCGATACCGGTCTTCTCTGTAATGGACTTTTCGCCGAAGTGCATGATGGTTGCTCCCAAATTGAAATCTTTGTTGAACTGGTAATTCAAATCCAATCCTAACAAGGTCTTGCGCTGGGTGCTGAACATGGACTGGTTTTCAAGGGAAACGCTCACGCTTGTACCGGAATCGATAATACTCTGGTTCAGGATAGTAACGATACCCATGTTATAGTCCACGGTATAATCGCTGTTTTCCACCAGCGGAACACCGCCCGCAGTCACCACAACAGAACCGCGCGGTACGTTCATGGCGTTCAGACGGATTTGAGCCCCGGATGACGCCTGATATTCACCATCCATCACGAATTTGTTCTTATCCTGCATCTGACGCGCTACGACAAGAGTAGAGTCGTAAAGTTCTTTGAATACAAAATTCTTCGCAATTTCGGGATTGCCAATTACTTTTTCCAGATGGGAACCAAACGGCTCGGCAACCGGAAAGAGAATCTTACCATTAGACGATATTATGGTGTATCCTTCTATAAAGTCAAAGAAACCGTCACTTGCAACATTTTGATTGTTGTCAATACGGTCCAAATTCATTACCTGAAGCAAAGTTTTGTTGTTCATTCCGGCAATCGGAAGATAGTTGATTTCAGTACCTGTAGTATCGCTCAGATATTTGATGTTGAATTTGAATTTGTTTTTCTGAACCTGATATGCGCCCAATGAATAGACGTTTTTCATCATTAACTTCCACATCGGCAGTCTCGGGGATGCGGTTGTTGATTTCAACATTTTCAAATATAGCGACTGGTCGGTCGCTGTGATATCTCCAGAAAATTCACCAACCTGATACGTATTACCTCTGTAAGTATATTCGTAGGCTACAGCCAAAACCTCATCAGCATTCAGAGCTGTTTTCAACGAAATATAACCCAAAGTTCTGTTTACGGTATATTCATTCTCGGATAAAAGCCGACCGCTTTCCACCTTTTCGTAGTCCTTACCACCGGTAATGCCATATACGCTCAACCCTTCAAGTGCCTGAGTAGCCGCACTAATATTTCGGGCTTCAGGATACTGCTCTTTAATCAACGCATGCAGATTGTTGGACCTGTTTGCCGGGTTGTCAAACGATATATCCGACA
>SAMEA104404097__coassemble_336_pt1 | contig 48182 bp, 46 predicted proteins | sample SAMEA104404097__metabat2_high_PE_098 | metagenome-assembled genome bin SAMEA104404097 (sample SAMEA104404097) | Balaenoptera acutorostrata | reverse complement strand
ACCATTGTACCGTCTGTTACAAGTTCTGTAGCGGCTGCGATAGGAGCGCCTTCTACAACAACTTCCCATGAGTAAGTACCTTTTGCAAGAGTGGAAGCATCGAATGCTACTGTATTTTCACCCTTAACACCCATACCTTTAGCAGCAACAGCTGCTTCTGCAGTTTCAGTATTGGTCAAAATAACCTGATATTTGGCAGATCCTGTCAAAGAGAAACCGAATACATAGTTGGTCTCAGCAGGAGTTACGTTCAACCCGTATGCGAAATGACCGCGAACTTTAGGTTGTTCAACACCATTTGTTGTGTATGTAACAACTTTTGTTCCGTTAAGAGCAACAAGTTCAATGTATGAATTTTCAAGAGCGCCTTCAACGTCGCGTTTTGCAACTGTACGACCTACAAGAGCATTGCTTAGTCTTGCGCCAAGTTCTGTTGTACCTTCAATATTAAGAGCAACTGCTGTTGCGTTTTCAACACCGTCTGTTACGTTTACAAGTTTTGCAACTGCTTTACCGTCTATTTCGTCCATAACTGTCATGAATGAAGAACCTGCATATTTGAAGAATGCTACGTTACCTTCGTTCTTGGCAACAAGACCGTCAGCAAGAGAAGTCATCTTGAAGTCATCAGCGTCGCTAAGTTCAACGTGTCGTAAAAGAGCGTTTGAACCTGAAAGCATGAAGAAGTCTTTGTTGAGAGGAGAAAGAGTATAGCTGTAATCATCTCCCAATTCAGGGCGTGCGATACCGTCAGGACGTGCAAATGCACCATCAGAACCAAGAGCACCGTCGATTACGTCAATAATAACGCTCCATACTTTACCTGATGCGTAAGCAGTTTCTGCTGTAACTGCGATACGACCTGATTCCATTGTACCTCTGTAGTAGAATGAATTACCTACGAATGCACGGTAGAAGTTCCCTGTTTTCTGAGTTGAGAACCATTTAACCGCTTCTCCTGCAGGAATTCCGTCTTCATTGTTTTCCCATTTGTAGAAGTTCAAATCACCGCGGGTTTCACCTGCTTCAACCTGATCGTTGCCAAAATGACAAAGTTCTTTGGCACAACCTACAAGAACGCCGTCGGCTGACATCTGGATATCTGACAATGCAAGTTCTGTACCTTCACAAACAGAAGTACCAAGAGCTGTAACGGCTTTTGTTGTCATGTTGTAAGCAACAAGAACCGGAGTTTTGTCGGCTTTAAGAGCAAGCACATACAAGTAATCATCTCTTAGAATAGCACGGCGGATTTCTGTATCTTTAAGTTCTGCGATTTCACCTGCTGCAACTTCTTTCATATTGTATTCAGCAGCAGCTGCAAGACCTTCTTTTTCCAACGGATCCGGATAGTCAACGTAAACTACTTTCGGAGGAACGTAAGAAGTAGCTTCAACAAAACCTTCAACATTTACAGTTGCGTGAGGTTTGACAGTTACAACTTCGCTGACCGCTGTTTTGTAGTCCGGATGAGAATATTCAAGAGTGTAGTCTCCCGGTTCAACTTTGTCAAATACGAAAGCACCGTTGTGTTCCTGGTCTGTTGTATATGAAGCGATTTCTTTTTCGCCCTGCATCAATTTCACTGTTCCGCCGCAAATAGGTGTGTAAACGTCGTTTGTCATTGCGTTCGGTTTATAGTATTTGTGAGTGAATTTTTCGTGCTGGTCGCGAAGGACACCGTAAATCGTACCTTTTGTTTCTTTCGGAAGACCGAAGAAGTCGCTGATACCGCGGAATAGTGCGATACCTTCAACGAAACAAACGTCATCATTCATATAACGGTGACGGGCAACCTGATAAGTGTGGAAATAACCTTCCATCAAGAATCCCATCGCACCGTGTTTCAAAACGCCAAGGCTACCCAAACATCCTGTACCCGGATGTGTTGAGGGTTCCCAACTGTTGAAATCAATATCACCGCGAATGTTCATTTTTGTCATGGAATAAGCAGTCCATTGTCCAAAGATGTTGCCGTAGATGTAAGGCCAAACGGCTTCCGCAACTTTATCGGAACCTTCAACTGCCGGAGTTCCGTCTTTACCACGAAATTCAAGCAACGGGAAGTTGGTGTTTGTCCCTTCAGTTGCCGCATTTGAGTGAATGGATACGAAAAGGTCGAAGTTGTTTGCATGAACTTCCATACAGATTTCAGAAAGAGAACGGTTGTATGCCTCTTCAAGTTCCGGATTATTACCCATTTTGACTGTCGGGTAAGGACCAACCATGACATGACTCATACAAATGTTGTTTGTAAGGTCAAGAGCAGCACCTACACGGGTAGGGTTTTCATTTGTCTGGTTTTTTGTCGGGTCATATTTCAAACCTGCGTCACGAAGTCTTCCAAGAAGACCGAAGCCTTTCTGCAGGTTGGTGTTTGATTCGAAGAAACCGGTAGTATCAACATTTGAAGGGTCATTGAACGGTTGACGTCCGATAGTTGTCATAGGACGGTCGTTGGCAGTCCAGCTACCGTGTCCCGGATTAATATAGACACGCAATTCTTCGGCTGTTTTAGCCTGCATGCCGCCTGCTGCAATCAAAGCGATTGCAAGAGTTGTTAGTATATGTTTAAATTTCATGTCGTTTGCTATTATTTAAGGTTGATAATATAAACATCACCTTCTGCTGTAGTGAATGCGATCTTACCGCTTTCAACAGATGTAGAAGGATACATAGCTTTTACGCTTGCATCTGTAAGAGTCTGCTGAACTTTACCGTCCAAAGAAGAAGCGATAAGTTTTGAAGCAGTTACAACGTGACCATCGTCAAGGTCTTTCATACCGACAATTATATTGTTTCCGTACCACTGTGCCGCACGTAAAACACCGATGCGAACCGGATTGCTTCCGTCGATGTTACATACGTAACAACCGTTAGCTGCAAGGTAATAAACTACTTTTGTTCCGTCCGGAGAAACTGAAGGCCACAAGTAGCTCTGTCCTTCTGAACCGTTAGGAGAAATTTCCTTTGTTTTGCCGTTCACTGTGATGCACAGACGACCATGGTCGATTGATGCTGCAGGTACAGCTTTTACTTTAGCGCCTTTAAGCACTTTTGATGCCATTTTGCCGTTGTTGACAGCAAATACATTGCCTTCTGCAACTGCGAATCCCTGAAGATTGCGAGTCGGAGCAACGATAGTTTTCACGTCACCGTTTTCAAGGTTTACAGATTTCAATGCTGTACGACGCAGCAAATCTTTTCCGACGGTTGATTCACGATATACCACCTGAGAACCATCGTTAAGAATTTTAACGTCATAGCATGATGCATTTTCCGCAATCGGTGTCATCTGATTTGAAACCAAATCAAATTTTGAAAGGTTGTTAGAATAGACATCGGAAACAACCACAAATTTACCGTCAGGGCTGATTACTGAGGTAATTGCTTTACCGTTGTTAGGCAATGTAACTTTTTGTGTTGAAGCCACATTTAACAACTGAGCATAACCTGCCAAACCGCCGCATAACAATAAAGCTGTAAGGACAAACTTTCTCATAAATTAAATTGTTTGATTATTAAGGTAATAAAATTAAATTTTGTTTGTTATAGATATTAATTTAATGTCAATCAAAAAAAATGAGGTACCGAATCCGTCATTCTTCAGGCACTATATTCAAGTATATAAATATGACGCAAGACCACTATATCCTACATCAGAACAAAATTAGTTTCTTTATTTGAAAAAACAAAAAAAGTAAGACTTTTCTGAATCTTTTTTGTATAAAAAAGGACATTTTGCGTCTTCAGTTGTCTGAATGGTATCAAATCGGACAAAATCTCCAAATTATAACATACGGCGTCGTCTGCAAATAAACAGAGGACGCCGCAGTATTCCGGAAGGTATCACTTCCTCGAAACCGTATATTTTACTTTTTCACCGCTTTTTTCTTTGCACCCGAATACCACAGATACCCGGCAAGCAAAACGAATGCGGCGAGTATAATAATCATTTCGGTGGTATGTCCCATCGGATCAACCCAGATTTCATTGAACAAATCCATGCGGCCCATTATTTCCACCGGAGTCCAAAATACAACAACGGTTGCAATCGCCATGCGGATATTTGCACCCCAGGAAGCGATTTTCAGTTGTTTGGCAAAGATAAAGAACGAACCGACAAGACATCCGATACCTACAAACAATGTTACCGGATGATGAACGCCAAGAAATACATCGTCGTAACAGAACATCAACAGCAGATATGACCCCCACATAATCATAATCAGTTCCATAAATGTAACGATGCTGGAGTGGCGAGTCATCGGGCGTGCTGCAATCTCGGGTTTTCGGTTGCGGAACAGCAGTTTCTGCCACCAATTGATAAACAAACATCCGTTACGGGTGCTGAACATATACATAATCATTACCATCATCCAGAATCCGAAAGACGCCGGCAAAATCAGATATTCCGGACGAGTAAGCACCTCGCCGGTTGCAGGGTCAAGCAGCGGATCGGTACCGAAACGATTGGCATAATACATAAAAAGAAATTCCACCCAGCCGGTCCAGAACAGAAGACCTCCGAAAAATCCCCACAGGGTTTGTCTGGTATCACCTTTGGCGAAAACACCGTAAATTACCATAATCATACCTACTGCACCCATAATAAATGCAGCAACATGCAGAGCACTTTCGCTCATAAGATGCTCCATAGTAATCATCAACGCATGTCCCAGCGGCATTGCAAAGAGCACCATCAGAAATGAGGCTATAGCTTTCCACCAGTATCTTTTGGATACTTTCTCTTTGATTTGAACAGTTTGTTCCATATTCAAGTTTTTAAGTTTATCAAAAAAAATATTACATCCCGGTCAGTCTGAATACCGCATCCGGACTCGCCGTTCGGCTTTGTGCCACAAAGTTAGCATTTCGGATGATTCTTTGCCAACGGTGTTGTAAAAAGTTCCGTTTTTTCACACAAATCGCATTAATTCCAGCCAAAGCAAACACAAAATTTCATCCGGCATAAACATCTGTAAATCTGATTTATATCTACACAATCCTGCAAACTAACACAACGACGGAATAATTCTAATAATGCTTAATATATAGAGATGATTTTTTGGAAATGCGCAGTTTCGATTGTATATTTGTATGCTATGACTATAGAAGAAGCTCAGAAAGCGGTTGACGACTGGATTCACACCTACGGAGTGCGCTATTTCAACGAGTTGACCAATATGGCAATCCTTACCGAAGAGGTGGGCGAAGTGGCGCGGATAATGGCGCGCAAATACGGCGAACAATCGTTTAAAGAGTCCGACAAGGACAAAAATCTTGAAGACGAACTTGCGGACGTGATGTGGGTGCTGATGTGCATCGCCAACCAGACCGGTATCAATCTGGAAGAGGCGCTGAAACGCAATATCGAAAAGAAAACAAAGCGGGATGCCGCAAGACATATAAACAACGAAAAATTAACAAACAAATAAAAATTACAATTATTATCAATGGAAAATCAAGAACATAATCACCTTGACAAATATCATCAGGTGATTGCCGACAGCAAAGTTGAGACAAATGACGCAAAAGTTGAAGCAGCAGTAAAAAATCTTCTTGACAAACATTTCGAAGAAAACAACAACAAGAAGGTATATGAATTTCTACTAAACTGCATTGACCTTACCACTCTTTCATCTACAGACGGAGAAAAATCGGTAGCAAAATTTGTTGAAAAAGTAAACGATTTCGACAACGACTATCCTCAATATAAAAACGTTGCAGCCATCTGCGTATATTCAAAATTCGCAGACGTTGTCCGCACAAACCTTGACGTTACAGGCGTAAACATCGCAGTATGTTCCGCAAACTTCCCTTCATCACAGGCTCGTCTTGAAGTGAAAACAACAGAAACAATGCTTGCTGTAGGCGACGGCGCAAACGAAGTGGATATCGTATTCCCTCTTGGTCTTTTCGGTGACGACAACTACGAAGAAGTTGCAGACGAAATCTCTGAAATCAAACAGAGCTGCCGCGATGCTCACATGAAAGTGATTATTGAATCAGGATGTTTGAAAACAGCAGAAAAAATCCGCGCAGCATCTATCCTTTCAATGTACTCAGGCGCAGATTTCATCAAAACATCAACAGGCAAAATCTACGATGGTGCATCTGTTGAAGCAGCTTACACCATGTGCCAGTGTATCAAAGAATATTACGAGAAACACGGCGAAAAGATCGGTTTCAAAGCAGCAGGCGGCATCTCCACTCCGGAAGATGCAGTTCGCTACTACACTATCGTAAAAGAAGTTCTTGGTGAAGAATGGCTGAACAACGGATTGTTCCGTATCGGTGCAAGCCGTCTTGCAAACAACCTGTTCCAGGCATTCACAGAATCAGACGTTAAACCGTTCTAACATGTTTTCAGGCATTGTTGAAGAGGCCGCAAAAATTGTAGGTCTTGAAAAAGAGAACGGAAACCTGCATCTGACCGTCAAATGCTCCTTCACAGACGAGTTGAAAATCGACCAGTCCGTGGCTCACAACGGAGTATGCCTTACCGTAGTCAAACTTCCGGGCGACGGCACTTATACAGTGACCGCCATTCAGGAAACACTTGACCGCAGCAATCTGGGCGTTTTGAATGTCGGCGACAGCATCAACCTTGAACGCAGCATGCTGATGAACGGCAGACTGGACGGTCATATCGTTCAGGGACACGTAGACCAGACTGCAAAATGCGTTGAAGTCCGTGAAGCTGACGGTAGCTGGTACTACACTTTCAAATACGATTTCAACCGCGAAATGGCGGCTCAGGGATATGTTACCGTAGAAAAAGGCTCAGTTACTGTAAACGGCGTAAGCCTCACCGTATGCAATTCCCAACCGGATTCTTTCCAGGTAGCCATCATCCCTTATACTCACGACCATACCAACTTTAACGAAATCCAGGAAGGCAGCATCGTGAACATCGAGTTTGATATTGTCGGCAAATATTTGAGCCGCATGATGCAATTCAAATAAGCAGTAAAGTCATGGATTTTCTGACACTTGCGGAACAGCGACAGAGCGACCGCAAATTCGACACCGCGCGTCGGGTGGAACAGGACAAAATCGGCCGCATTCTGGAGGCAGCGCGCCTTGCGCCGTCAGCCTGCAATGCGCAGCCGTGGCATCTGGTTGTTGTGGACGACCCTGAAGTGTGCGGGCAGACCGCAGAGGCCATCGCATCGCTGGGGATGAACAAATTCGCACATCAGGCACCGCTGCATATCGTTATCGTGGAAGAACGACCGAATTTCACTTCATGGTTCGGAGGACTTGTGAAAAACAAGCACTTCCCGCTTATAGATACCGGCATCATCACCTCCTATATAACATTAGCAGCCGCCTCAGAAGGTCTGGGCAGCTGCATATTGGGCTGGTTTGATGAGAAAGAACTGAAAAAAGTTCTGAATATTCCGTCGTCAAAACGGATTCTTCTCGACATCGCCATCGGTTATCCCGCAGCGGAACACCGCAACAAGGTGCGGAAGAAAATGGAAGAAATCATATCCAGAAACAAATACTAAAAATTCAGATTATTCCCGGTTTTAATAAATCGGGAATAATTTTTTTGCCTCATCGGTTTTGTCAACAAATAAAATCAAGGTATCCGTTAAGACCCTTTCAAAAGATTTTCTTATATTTACAACATGTTATAAGGCCGTCAGGCTTTCTGAATGACATTTCAAAAGACAAGTTCTGCAACCCCCATAATTAAATGTCAGGTTTGTTAGGAGAATAAACTCATATATTAGGTACACATGAGACACTTCTTTTTTATAATAGCGTACTGCTTAACTATCCTCAGCACTCAGGCGCAAGAGGTAATGGATACCGTCTGCGTACGCGTTCAGTACCATGCCAGATACAAACACACTCAGGAACAAAAGGAAACGTTTGACGATACCAACCTTCTGGATTTAGGCAGGCACTCATCCCGGTTTTACAGCCAGAAGTTTGAACAGTTTCTATATATGCGCGATTCGGTAGAAAGTTCCACTCAGGACCCTATGGACAAACTGCAATTCTTGGCAAGCATGTATGGTCCAAAGAAAGGACGTGAGTATGAAGTTTACAAGCATATACCTGAAAAGGGTATGCTTACTTATACCGATGTCCTGCACAATGATTTTTTCTTTTGTTATCAGGAAGCCGTCCCCGCCTTTGAATGGGAGCTGGCCGAAGGAGATACCCTTATTCTGGGTTATCCCTGCCATAAAGCCGTTTGTCAATTTCGAGGACGCGTCTGGACCGCATGGTATACACTGGACTTGCCTTTTGATAATGGTCCATGGAAACTGGGAGGTCTGCCCGGACTTATTCTGGCAGCTTCTGAAAGCCGGCAAGAGTTTTCATTTGTTGCCACCGGCATTGAACAACTGCGACATACAGTTTCCATCACTTTCCATTCCAATCGCTATGAGCGTTTGACACCTACTCGGTTTCAGCGTCTGCTGCAAGACTACTGGAAAGACCAGTGGAATACAACGAACCGACTACAAGGCAGCGGATACAGCGAACCGCCCGGAGCGCAACGGAGTTTTAATGCCTGCTTAATGGATACGTATGAATAAGTTGTTTGTTTTCATAATTTGCCTGCTAATTTCTATGACAGCAGTTGCCCAATCGCTTACCGGACGAGTGGTGGATACACAACAAGCCCCTCTTGAGGCTGTCTCGGTAGTACTGCTTGAGGCAGCAACAAAAAAGCCGTTATCCTTTACCCATACAACTGCCGACGGGCAATTTACACTGTCGTATCCGGATAAAAGAGCGGGCACGCTGATGTTTACCCTGCTCGGCTATGCGAAGGATACCATTGATGTACAACACTTCCAATCAGGAAAAACTGTTGTACTGAAAGAGCAGTCTTACAGCATCAAAGAAGTGCAGATTAAAGCACCCCGAATTGCACAACGGGGCGATACGCTGACCTATCCGGTAAATGTATTCAAGCAGCAACAAGACCGGAGTATTGCAGATGTAATTGCCAAGATGCCGGGACTTCAGGTAAATAGCGACGGTACAATTGAATATCAGGGAAGACGAATCAACAAGTTTTACATTGAAGGCATGGATATGCTGGGGAACAAGTATGCCCAGGTATCCGAGAATCTTTCTGCCGATAAGGTTAAATCCGTACAGGTATATGAGAATCACCAGCAAATCAAAATGCTGCGAGGTATGAGTTTCGCTGAACAGGCGGCGTTGAACATTGTACTGAAGGATGATGCCAAAAATATATGGCAGAGAGTAGTTGACATCGGAGCAGGTTGCAGTTTGCAGAAAAATGCTGATTTTCTATGCGACAGCCGTTTAAATTCGATGTTTTTCTCGCGCAAGATGCAGACCTTTTCCATGTATAAGTTCAACAACAACGGCGCAGAATTGAAAGAAGCAATTAATCTGAGAAAGATTTTTGGTATGGGTGTGCCGGAGGCATCAAATTTTGTAGAGAACATCTCTCTGAATGTGCCGGATTTAAACACTACTCGAACCCGAATGAACCAAACGCATCTGCTTTCTACCAACTGGCTCTTCAAAACCGGAAAAGATTCAGACCTTCGTTTTCAGTTGAGTGGTGTTCTGGATGAAAACAAGGTAGAGGAACAAGTCGTGACAGAATATACCGACATTGCATCGGATAACCGCATTTCAGAATATTCCAAAGCCCGTAGTCATAACGACTACGTAAGCGGAGAGTTACTTTATCGAGTGAATAGTGACCGGCTTTTCCTTACCAACAGTCTGAATACGAATCTGTCCTTTGACAGAGGTAAAGGTTTGGCTCTTGTCAACGGACAGGAACAGAAACAATACGTCAAACCGCAACGGCGTATCGTTTCAGACGAATTGAACATGGTCAACAAACTGAAAAACGGGAAACACTTGAAAAGCAATGCCTATTTTTCCTACAATTACCTGCCAAGTACATTGCTGACTGCCAAAGGAACTATGCAAGAACTAAACCAGTCAATCTTCTTCTGGGGAGCTACAACCTCTTTCAGCCATCCGTTGGGAAAAATCAATGCACAATACAGTCTGGGAAATGAAGGCTTTGCACAGCATATTAAAGAGGACAGCCAACAGTTGAGTTCAAACTATGTACAACACTCCACAAAGGCAAGCATAGGACTTTACGATCAGGGCGAACGATATAGCTGGGATATCCAACTGCCGGTAGCTTTGCTTTCGCAGACATTCGATGGGAAAAATCACCTGAGAGTTAACTTTGAACCTGAAGTGACCTTAACCTACAAACCCGACCAGCATTGGGATATAACCTTAATGTACTCATATTCAACACAACCCAAGGATGCGTTTGCATTATGTACCACTCCACTATTTGCCAGCTACCTTTTCCAACGCGTTGGTAACGGTATGTATGATTATATGAAGATGCATATCGCAAATTTGAACACAGCATACAAGAACGTACGTTATGGTTTGTTTGCCTCCCTGCGATTAGGATATACAAATCGTCCGGACGGCACACTTTACGGACATGAACTGGACGGAATTATTTACCGTTCTTTTACAACCGCTTATAAACGAAACAGCCATACATTTTATACAACCGGGAAAATTACAAAAGACTTTGGTTCCAAGCTGTCCGTTACTATGACAGGCTATTTCAGTCAAACCAATTCTCACAATTTAGTGAATGATAGTCCAGTACCCTATCGATTCCGAAATATAAATGGTTCGATTTCATTGGGATACAGACCTTGTTCATGGCTTACTATAGAAGAAAAGTCATTCATCTTTCACACAGAGAGTAAGCGAAACCAGTCAGATAATGCACCTGAATATTCGGAATATACGAACACCTTCAACCACGAACTTAATGTGTTCATCACACCGAAGAAATGGATAATCGCATGGAAAAACGAATTTTACCACAGTAACGACCAATCTGTCTCGTTCAATTTCTTCTCAGACTTGTCTGTTGCCTATAAATTTAAAGACAGCGAGATATCTCTATGTCTGAACAACCTGATGAATAACAGCACATACGAACGCAGAATCATTCATTCCGATTACATCGTCAATACGATTCATCAGTTACGTCCACGTGAATTTCTTGTAAAGTATTCATTTGCTTTGTAACTTTTTCTATAACGACAAACGCAAGAAAAAAAATCCCGGTTTTAATAAATCGGGAATAATTTTTTCGCCTCATCTGTAAAGAATTCTTTCAGTTCGAAGTCCGGAATTTCCACTTCAATAACGCCCACAGCCCATGGACTGATTTCATAAGGATTGTAGAAAAATCCTACTGAAGAAGGAGTCAGGTAGATATTTTTTGTCAGGAACAAATCTTCCACAAAGATGCCGGCAACCTCTTTCAATTTTGCCACTTCGGACACGTAATATCTTTCGCAAAGTTTTGTTTTCACCAGTTCGAACAGTTCGTCCTGCTTTTCTGCTTTGAACACGTCATCAAAGTCAAGCACATCGTTGGCCTGAATGTCATAGTTGATGAACTCGGCAGAATATGAAGGATGTGCTCCACCGGAGAAGGCATCGAATTCCACTTTGTATACCATCATCTTTTCTGACAATGTTTCTATGCGGGCATTGACATTCTGTGTCAGTATTCTGGCGCTGCTGTCCGCCAGCATATCGGCACGTTTTACCGGTTCGATTTTCAAGCTGTCAAGATACCACTGCGCCTGCTCTGCATATTTGACCAGAGCGCTGTCGATATTTACCCCTTTTGCATGAAGGGCTACGGACATCAACGTATCCTGCAACTCCTTCAAATCGTTATCCTTCACTTTTACCGGCCACTGAACAGTAGCAGTAGATTCCTGATATACGGTTACGTCAGAACCGTAAACGGTATCGTCCACGCATTTGAACGGCATTCCGATTTTCTTGATTACCTGATTCACTTCGGTATCTGAAACCGGTGTATGTACTTCCGGAGTTTCGTTTTTCGGAGCGCTGCATGCCAGCAATCCAGCCGTTACTGCTAAAATCAAAAGGTTCTTCTTCATATCTATTTGCGTTTTTTTCAGTATTTGTATATCCAAAAATATAAACAAACCCCGTTGATTCAAAATTATTTTACTTAATAAAATACAATTGTATAAAAGGACACCGGGAGAATCCTGTACAAGAACTTTCCCGGAGTCGCAATTCCGGCAGAAATATTCCGCCCGCAATCAATATATTATCTTACAATAACCTTTTCAACTTTTTTGCCGCAGCGTTTGATATAGATACCCGGAGTTTCCGGAGTTTCCACATACATTCCCTGCAGGTTGAAGTATTCCACTTTTGCATCAACATCATCTACCTGCAATGCTTCCACACCGCTTTCTTTGACTTCAGCAACGGTTACATTGTCAATATAGGCATTGGTAATCGGTCCGTCGTGACGGATTGCTTCAATTTTTACACGAACATTTTTTACCGCTTTGTCAAGAGTTACCGGAAGTTTTACTTCTTTCCATACCGGTTTTTCTTCCGTTACCGGAGGAACTGAAACAAATGCCTGCTCCCATTCAGCATCATCCTTGCTGATGAATGCCCGAATTACGTTTTTGGAAGCGTTTGCATTAAAATCAAGGTAATAGAAAGCGACTTCCACTTTGTCGAAATTTGTAACGTCCACGTGCGGAGAAATCAAAGTTTCAGTCTGTCCGTCTTTAGAGTCGCCGTAGAATTTGCAAGTCGCCATACCTTCGTCGGCATCCTGTGCAGCAATTTCAAGATATTCATCAGTCGGGAAATAGTAAGTTGTACCTGTAGTAACGAAATCCCATGCTTCATAGTTGTAGTAAGGGTCGTTCTGGGTAGTTTGTCTTGTCCAGCCCATGTGTGTCAGCAAACCGCCCTTGAAAGATTCCGCAAACGGAAGAGCAGCCGGATTGCCGACAACAACTTCTTCAGATTCTGCATCTTTCATTGAATTTCCGGAAGCATTTGAGGCAAAAACTTTATATGTCAAAGCACGTTCTTCATCAAATCCCGGATTGTCGGTATATTTTGTATCAACAAGGTTTGAAACTGCAACTTCCTGCTTGCCGTCAAAATAGATACGTTTTACAGTATAAGTTGTTGCTTTCGGATTATAGTTTCCGTTACGGCCGCCGGAAACCGGAGCGTCCCATGTCAGCTCAACGCTTGTACCTTTTGAAACAGCTTCAAGATTTGCCGGAGTACCCGGATAATCAAGACCAACGTATGTCATTACAGATTCACCTTGTCCAAGACCATTGACGCCGTTTCTTGCAATGGCACGGTATTCATATCTCTTGTTCATAGTCAGATTTTCATGTGTCCATGTGCAAACCTGACCCGGTTTTACATTTTCAACAGTGTGAATTGTGGTGAAAGACCAGCCTTCGTACTGCTGGATTTCAATAGCCATTTCGCCGGTCAAATCTGTCCCTGTATCGCTTTTCAAAGGAGCAGTCATTGACATGTCCACGGCATTTGCGGTATGGTCGGCAACTGTCAGAGTAAAGTCGGTTACCATACCCGGAGTTACTCCGGTGTAAACTGTAGCATAAACGCTTGAACCTGCGTTGGCATCTACATAACAGGCGAACTTATACTCGTATTTTTTATCCAGTTCAATATTTTTGTCAACGAATTCAAATTTTTCACCCATTTTCGGATTTTCAATTCTGGCATATTCCTCAGCCGGCCATGAAGCTCCCAATTCATGACGTTCAATCTTAATATACGAAATATAAGGCAGATCGTATTGCTCATAAGTATCCCAGTCATACTCCGTTTTTGTCGGCGCAGTCGCACTGAGGGTGACTGTTAAATCAGAAACATTAAACACTGCATCCTGATTTCTCGGACTTTCAGGAACATAAACTACCGCGTGTGACTGCTGCGGTATAACGAACGATGCTAATAGCAAAAAGAATAACAAGTTAAGTTTTTTCATCTCTTCATTTAGATTTAGTAATAAATTTCACACAAATAACAAAAGATTATAAGTAATACAAGCTTTTGTCTTAAATATTATAGTTTTGGTTTCGGTGCAAAACTAATTAATAAAAATGTATTTTTCAAATATTTTTTTTACATTTTTTTCGCGTTTTATGCAACCTATTGAAACACAAGAGTAATTGAGAGTATAAAAATTAGATTGTTTTGAGTAATAATTATATTTTCTGTATTTTTATTCCAATTTCAGGTCGGCGAACCAGTAGGTGAAGGTCTTTTTGGTGCCGTCTTCCATACCTATTTCGTAACTTTCGGAGAACGGAACGCCGAGGCTGAATTTCACGGAAGTTTTGAAAATCGGGCCATCGTAGCAGAAAGTGTGAAACTCTCCGTTTTCGCCGTTCGGGTCATATTCCGCCGGCAGTCCGTCAATAAATTCGCGGTCTATAATCTTGCCTATGCCCTCTTTGCCGAGACCGTCGCCCATGGTAGTCACAATAACAGTTTTCAATCCGGTTTCCAAAAATTCTTCGATTACCTGCGAGGACGGCTTGCCCCACAACGGTTCCACCAGTTCGATGCCGTACGGTTTCAGCTGCTCCTCCCGGTATTTGCGGACATCGTGCAGATAAATATCCCCGAAAATAAAGTGTGTAACGCCTTGTGCCTTCAGTTCCGAAACGACCTTGCTCATCGCCTCACTGTAGTCTCCCATATTGCCTTTCGGCTTCAGATTAATCACCTTTAACGGGATTCCGATACTGCGGCTCTGCGCCTCCAGCAGTTCCGGCGGAATGCCGTGCATGGTGGAACGGTGTGTCTCGCGGTTAACGGTGGTCAGCAATGCCACGATTTCATATTCGCCGCTCTGCTGCGCCCTCAGCAAAGCGTGCGCGGAATCCTTGCCTCCACTCCAGTTAAAAACCGCTTTTTTCTTTTTCATTGTACTGTTCTTTGGTTGCAAATGTAGCATTTTTACCTGATTACCTTCTGCAAAAGCGCTCATTTGCAATAATTTTCAGCCATAAAAAACATTAAATTCCGAATCCTCAAACGATACGCTTCACAGACCGTATAACGAAAAAAAATACCGCCGAGAACAAAATTTCCTACAGCGGTACTTTATTTACTTATCAATGTCTAAACTTCGAGCTATTTTTTCTTTGCAGCGGTCCAGATATCTTTGACGATTTTCACGATATCCATTCTCCACAGCAAACCGACGGAAACATAGTGGCGGTCATCCTGCAATTCGCTTTCCACCTTGCCGTTTTTTCCGAAACTGTAGCCGTATGCTGCGTGAATTCTCAACTTGTCATAATTGCGAATCGGGCAGAATTCAACACCCGCGCCAACCTGGGTGATATCAGTACCGTCAACAACACATTCGTCTGCGGTGTCGCCGGTATCGTTTTTTCCGTATGTTGCCTTTCCGTAGAAATTCCAGCGGCTGTTCGGATGCCATGCCACCTGTCCGACAATGGAGAAATCCTTGAAGAAAACAGTATGGTTAGCTGTTGCACGATTGGAATATTCAAAATCTACGGTTACGTGGTCGAAATCAAATTTGTTGCCCAAAGCAAGATAATAGATGAATTTGCCCGGCATATATTCCAGCACGTTGGCTGAATATACGGTTTTGAACCAGTTGTGATTACCATACCATGCAACGGTATAGGCATAAAGATCCATGTGGCGTTTATCGAACGGAGATTCGTGGAACTGCAAAACGACACGGTCGTTCGGAGTGATGTTACAGCCCAGACTTACACCGAATTTGTAGCACGGAATCGAGCCACCCCACTCGGAATACATGTACATTTCAAGCGGGTCGTACTGGTATTCCATACTACCGAATGCCATGGACATTTTGCCGGCAGTAACATCCCACCGTTTGTCGAAACGGTACATCAATTTCAACTGGTCAGTACCGTCGAAGAAGTTCGCATTGGTATGGATGGCGTTCAAACGCTGTCTGTACACATAAGAGAACTTGTCAGTGATATTTCCGCTGATGTCAAACATCAGATATTTACCTTTAAATCCGCAGTTATCCTCAAAAGCGTCGCCGTTGCGGTAATCGCGCTGATAGTCAACACGGACTCCGAGTTGAATGTTAATCGGATCGGAAAGGTCTTCTTTTTCAACGGTTAGCAATTCACCATCAACATTTCCAGCTGCAGCAGCATACTGTGCATTTGCAAAAATAAATGCAAAAATAAAAATCAGTAAGGAGCAGAGATTGCTTTTCATTTTATTAAAATTTCAGGTTTACCCTGTTGTTCTGAGATTAAATTTTTCGCAAAATTAGACAATAAAAAGCAATCGTACAAACAACCTTCAGACCAAAAACAAAAAAACGCATCAGGAGGCTGTTTTCGAGGGGGTAAGAAAATTTTCCGGCAGAAAAAAGTCCGAAACCTCACGGTTCCGGGCTTCGTTAAAAAATCTATTTTATCTTATTCTGGTAAAACCGGCAAAATTCCGGCGTACCATTTCGTTGTATTTCTGAGTGTCATTCGCCGATACTCTCGGAGAAACTGAAATATACATTTCAAGCAGCGGATAGTAGTCAATGATATGTTTTTGCAATTCTTCGAGACTCGGCACCTGCTGCAGTTGAGCATAATCCATATATGTATAGTCGGTAAACACCACGTTTTCGTTGATTCCGCGGTTGTCGAGCCAATATCCGTTGTCCAACATATAAGGACGGCTGTTCATCACATCCAGCGGATCCGGATATGAGATGATATTTTTCTTTGCCGCATCCATTACCAAAGGGATGTTGTCGCTATAGTCGGCAATAGTTTTGTATATCACTGCTTTCGGCAAAGCGTTTACGCTTCGACCCGGTATAATGTTTTGAGCCGGCATTTTTACCGCTTCAATCTCCTGACCTCCGCCACCGGATTCCACACTTTTGGAGGTTGTTCCACAGCCTGCTATCAGCGCTGCAGCACAAATTGTCATAACAAATCCCAATTCTTTCATAATTACCGTTTTTTCATGTTATACTTTAATATTATCCTTCTTTAATTTTAGTATTAATATACTGAAATTTTTACAAATATAACCATTAAGTCCATTTTACCAAATAATTACGTTCATTTTCGCAACGCACTGCCGCCGCAATTTGTTATCTTTGTAAGGACGGGGCTTTGTTAAAAAAGATAAAAATAATGCATCCCGCATTAACTCCGCATATACTTTTCACTCTTACCTGTACAGACACTTAAAAACCGGAAATGGGCAACAAAACAAAAGAAAATACAGAAATTGAATTCAACGATATCGTCAAGCGATATCAGCAGCAACTGTACTGGCATATCCGCCGTCTTGTTGTCGATTACGAAGAAGCCAAAGATATCCTTCAGGATGTATTTTTACTGGTTTTCAATAATCTGGACAGCCTCCGTGACCCCGCAACCCTGAAGGCATGGCTCTACAGAATTGCGACCAACGAAAGTCTGCGCTACCTGCATACACTGAAAGAATCACCTGTATCTTCGGAAGAAGTTTCCGAAATCCTTACCGCAAAACTCTACGCTTCGGAGTACGTGGACTACGACAACGAAATGGAAGTAAAATTCCAGAAGGCACTGCTCAGTCTGACGGAATACCAGCGAACGGTTTTCGACCTCCGTTACTATGATGAACTGAGTTACGAGGAGATTTCATACATCACGGGAGGAAGCGTCGGTTCCCTGAAAGTTACCTGGCACAACGCTAAAGAAAAAATAAAGGAATATCTAACCAACAACTGAGAACAATGAAAGATGATTTTGACAAAATCGGCAAAAAAACGCCGTACCGCGTTCCGGAAAACTTCTTCGAAGATATGGAACGGGAAATCATGAAAAACTGCACTCAAGAGCAGCCCAAACCGGCAAGACACCGATTCATCGGACTGAAGATTGCAGCCGCAGCAGCCGTTCTCGTTCTGTGTTCCATTCCGGCATATCATTTCTTTACCGGCAGAGATTTCTCATCCGACGCACGAATTGCACTAACCGAAGACACGCTAAAGGCCCAAACCGAGGGCAAAGCAATGTATGCGCAGACCAAAGCGGACATGATTCTCTCCGCATTTGAGGAGAATATCGACGAATATTGCGAGACTTTGTCCGACGAGGATCTGGATGCGTGGGCCGAGTATTATGAGAATGATATCTTCTTGACTATGAATTAACAAATTTGTATAACATTTAAAACAGAAAAGTATATGAAACGGATTATTTTAATCATTGCAGTCTCTCTTGTTGCAAGCATGACCGCATCAGCACAAAAAAACGACACAAAAATCAGCAATAACCGCAGACCGACAACAGAACAGATTATTCAAAAACAGACCAATATCCTAATTCAATCTCTTGAACTAAATGACAAAGATGCAACTTGGTTTGAACAGGTTTACGGCAAATACATTGCCGAAAAGAAGGCTATACGAGACAAATACCGCTCAGACAGACGCGCCTTTTGCTATGGTGAACAAAACTGCGATCCTGAAGAAGGAATTTGCCGTTTTACCGACGCTGAAGTGGAAGCTAGAATCCGGGACGACTTCAAGTCCAGCCGCGAAATTCTGAATCTTCGTGAAAAATATTACAACGAATTCCGCAAAATTCTTTCCCCTCGACAGATTCAGAGGATTTACAACTTTGAAAAACGTGGTGCAAGACGCTTTAACAGACTGCCGCGACACATGTGGAACGGAGAGGAAAACTGCTACGACGGCAACCACAGACACAGACACGGTCACAGATACAACAATGGCTGCGGATACAACAATGGCTGCGGATACAACAATGGCTGCGGATATTAAAACATATTTACATAAATAAATGCAAAGGATACCGGAAAATTACGGTATCCTTTTGTTGTTCCGTAAAACAGTCGGTTTTTCCGGGACTCTTCTTTGCCTAAACGGTCTAAATTTATAATTTTGCATCACCCGTAAGGGAAATAAAAATTATTTTGACTGTAAAAATCACATACCGCCGGACATCACGACTGTCGATGCGAATATCTTCCAAGCTGGAACTGCTGGTTTCCGCTCCCTACGGCGTGCCGAAAAGCACGGTGGAGGATTTTATTGTCAAAAACGAAGCGTGGATAAAAAAGGCGATGGCTAACCGCGTCAAAGCCGCGGAACAGTCGGACAAATTTTTCGACCGCCTGCCGCTGGAAACCCGCAAGCAGAAACAGGCTGCCAACCGCCGTCTGCAGGGAAAAGTGATGCCGATGGTGGAGAAATATGCGGCACTGATGAGGGTAAAAATCCCGCAAATCACTTTCCGCGCCACCACTTCCAAATGGGGCAGCTACAACAAAAACAGGAATTACATCTGTTTCAGCACCTATCTGCTGCTGCTTTCCGACTTCTGCATCGAGCACGTTGTCGTTCACGAACTGACGCATATCATCGAACAAAACCACGGTCCGCAGTTCTACGCGATAATGGACCGTTTCTTCCCGCGATGGAAAGAAGCGAAACTCGAGACAAAACGCATCGTCCGCACCGCCTCATCCGCAGAATAGCAAACCGGCTCATCTACAGATGATTGCAGCATCCTTTCTCTAAAAATTTCAGCAATTCCGTTTGCAAATTCGGGGAAAATGCGTACCTTTGCAATTAATAGTAACTATGTGGAAAAATTTGGCTGCTTGCAACCACGTAAAAAAAATGCTAAAACTGCGTTCTCCAATTACATTCCAGTAACGTTGTCAGCATTTTTTCCACGCAAAAAACGGAAAAAATGAAAAATTATTTATTTACATCAGAATCAGTGTCTGAAGGTCATCCTGACAAGGTAGCCGATCAGATTAGTGACGCAATCCTTGACGAATTCATGGCATACGACCCGCATTCAAAGGTTGCGTGTGAAACTCTTGTAACAACAGGTCAGGTAATCGTAGCCGGTGAAGTAAAATCAAAAAGCTACATCGACCTTATGGACGTAACCCGCCGCGTTATCAACCGCATCGGTTACAACAAGAGCGAATACAAATTTGACGCAGACTCCTGCGGCGTACTTTCAGCACTTCACGAACAGAGCGCGGACATCAACCGCGGTGTTGAACGCGAAGTTGAAGAAGAACAGGGCGCCGGCGACCAGGGTATGATGTTCGGTTACGCAAGTAACGAAACTGAAAACTTCATGCCGCTGTCTATTGACCTTTCTCACAAACTGCTGCTTGAACTTGCCGCTATCCGCCGCGAAGGAAAAGTAATGACTTATCTTCGTCCGGACTCAAAGAGCCAGGTTACTGTTGAATACAACGGAGAAACCAACAAACCGGAAAGAATCCACACAATCGTTATCAGCACCCAGCACGACGAATTCATCAATCCTGCCGACGACAGCAAAGCCGCTCAGGACCGAGCAGACAGACAGATGCTGGAAACTATCTACGCTGACGTTCGCGACCTTCTTATCCCGCGCGTAAAAGCATCTCTTCCGGCAGAAATCCAGGCTATGTTTGATGACGAACTTATTCTTCATGTCAACCCGACCGGCAAATTCGTTATCGGCGGTCCTCACGGAGATACAGGTTTGACAGGCCGTAAAATTATCGTTGACACCTACGGAGGCAAAGGCGCTCACGGTGGTGGTGCTTTCTCTGGTAAAGACCCGTCCAAAGTTGACCGTTCCGCTGCATACGCTGCGCGCCACATCGCAAAAAATACCGTTGCTGCAGGTATCGCTGACGAAATCCTTGTTCAAGTGGCTTACGCTATCGGTGTTGCAAAACCGGTGAGCATGTATGTCAACACTTACGGAACTGCAAAAGTCAACATGACTGATGCTGAAATCGCAGAAAAACTTTACAAAATATTCGACATGCGCCCGAGCGCAATCGAAAAACGGTTGAAACTTCGCAACCCGATTTACGAAGAAACAGCCGCTTACGGTCATGTGGGAAGAACTCCGATTACCATTACAAAAACTTTCAACTCCAAATATGAAGGAGAAAAGACTATGGATGTTGAATTGTTTACATGGGAAAAACTGGATTACGTTGACAAAGTAAAAGCTGCATTCGGAATCTAAACAATATGGAAGAAAAGCCGTTATTGATTGATGTGGACAGTGTCCTGAAGGCAAAACTGAAGGACAAATACCGCCACGTGCCGAAATGTCTCGTCAACTGGCTGCGCAAAACCGTTCACGAGGAGGAAATGAACGAATATCTGAAAGTCCACGGAACAAAAAAGAACGGGGACTTTTCAAAAGAATTTCTAAATCACCTCGGAATCAAAGTAACCGTCAAAGGCGAAGAAAACATTCCTGCAGACAGCCGCAAAGTGATTTTCGCATCCAACCACCCGTTGGGCGGTCTTGACGGCATCGCTTTGATAAAGTTGTTTTGCGACAAATACGGCAGCGACCGATTCAGATTCCTTGTAAACGATATATTGCTGGTTCTGAAACCATACAGCGATATTTTCCTTCCAATCAACAAACACGGAGGCCAGTCACGCAAGGCGGTGGAACAGATTGAAGCGGCGATGGGCGGCGACTACGCTATCGCAACATTCCCTGCAGGACTTTGCTCGCGAAATACTCACGGCAACGTTATCGAGGATTTGCAGTGGCAGAAAGCTTTCATTATGAAGGCGCGCCAGTATCACCGTGACATCATTCCGGTTCATTTTATCGGACACAATTCGAAGTTCTTCTACCGTTTGTCCCGCGTCCGAAAAGCGCTGCACATTCCGTTCAATATCGAAATGCTGTATCTTCCGGACGAGATGTTCAAAAAAAGCAACGCTGAATTCACCATCGTTATCGGCAAACCGATTCCGTGGCAGAGTCTGGACAACAGCCGCACCCCGCTTGAATGGGCGGCTCACATCCGCAGCATGGTTTACGATATGAACTAAAACAACGAAATATAATCTACAATCTATAAAAAAGCGACCTCCGGCAGGATTTTCCTCCGGAGGTTCTTTATATCTGTAAAAAAGGATTTTCTAAAATGCTCTGAAATTGAAACCGACTTTCAGCACGGGATAGACAACGGTGGAATAGATAACCTTGCTGAATTTGTCGTTGACATGCTCGACATCGGTTTTGATGATTTCTCCGGCAGTTGAATACGGTTTTGCCTTGCCGTCATACTGCAGACCGACTTCAATCATAAATCCCCATCGGTTGGAAGGTACTTCCCTGCCATATCCGATGCCGAAATACGGACGCACGGGGTTCATTTCCAACCCTCCGGTCAGACTACCGTCTTTGCTAACCGGCACTTCGTAGTCACCGATAATAACAGACACCTTGTCCGCAGTTTGCATCGCCTGCTGCAGTTTATCGCTATGCCCTTTGATTTTCACCAGCCGCTTGCCGCCGAAATACACACCGAGCGTCAGATAGAAATCAAATTTACTTACCGGATACGCCTTTACAAGCACACCGCCTTGAAAACGTTCCATTCCTCCGGTCAAATCAATCGGACAGGTTTCGGCAGTGTTGCCTGTTGTGACATCAGCGTTCAATCCCACATTCAGAGTGAATCCAGGCATATAAACAGCCTCGGCGCAGACGGAAAAATAATTTCCTACGGGAGTTGCCAGATGAATGTCAACACCCGATGTCCCCACGCTTGCACCTAATGATAGTGAATTAAAACAACCATAATCTTTCACTTCTGCCGATACGGCAAATGTCACACCACAAAGCAAAACCAGCATAACACCAATTATTCCAGACTTTTTCTTCATAACTGCAGTATTTTCATGTAAAATTTTAATAATTATCGTACCGTATTACAAAAATAGAAATATATTTCGATATCCAACAGTTTTAAACTGCCTAATTTCAAGTCATTAGGGCATATTTCAGCGGAATTCCGACAGTTTATCGTTTTTATCAATAAGCCAATAAATGTAATAGATTTGCAAAATAAAATCCTCATACTATATTTGCAGTGTAATCATAAACAAAGAGAATAAAAAATGATAGCAGTTGACCGAAATATTTGCCCGCACAATCACATTTGCCCGTTAATCAAAAAGTGCCCGGTAGGAGCAATTACACAGGACAAAGACGGATATCCGGCAGTAAACCGGGAATTGTGCATCGAATGTGGGCTATGCGTCAAATCCTGCCCGATGAAGGCGATGAAGCGCAGCTGAAATTTTTCGGGGAATCGCTTGAACAAAAATCAGAGACAAATAGTTATTAATACAAACACTAAAAATTATTAAGTCATGAAAAAATATCGTTGCATAGTATGTGGTTGGGTATATGATCCTGAAGTCGGAGATCCTGACAGCGGTATCGAACCGGGAACACAATTCGAAGATATTCCTGACGACTGGGTATGCCCGCTGTGTCAGGTCGGCAAAGACGACTTCGAAATCGTTGAAGAATAAGAAACACATTTCCTTTATGGAAAATTTTTGAGTAATTTCTTTTATATAGATTGTTTGGCATCGCAGTCGTACCATACTGCGATGCTTTTTTTATACGCTCTGATACCTGAACACAAATTCCCCGCACACCTGAAAATTCATTTCGATGAGTTTTCTTGCTGAACGGTATGAAAAATTATGCTTATTTTGTAATAAAATTTAGCATTTAAGACCCATGAAAAGAAATATTTCCATACTTGCATTACTGGTGTTTGCCATTGCCACATGTTCGGCAAAAGTTGTCGTTCCGTCTATTTTCGCCACCGGTATGATGCTTCAGCAGAACGAAAACGTCAAAGTCTGGGGCAAAGCGTCTCCGAATGAAACAGTAACCGTCAACGGTTCCTGGGGTGCAACTGCACAGGCCGTTACTGACAAAGACGGCAACTGGAGCACAAGGATTCAGACACCGCAGGCAACTTTTACCCCGCAGTTCATGTATATCAACGGCGCGGACAACCGGATTGAAATCAACGATATCCTTATCGGAGAAGTATGGCTGTGCACCGGACAGAGCAATATGGAATTTCCCGTCAAACGCCACGAAGAAACCGGCTGGCAATGGGGCATGCTGAACGAGGAAGAGGAACTGAAGGATGCCGACTATCCGGATATCCGTCTGTATCTGTCCTCACAGCAGCTGTCGCAGTTTGAAGAGCAGTTCGACTGCCCGGGAAGATGGGCAAGATGCCACGCGGACAACCTTGACAAGTTTTCCGCTATCGGATTTGTTTTCGGCCGCCGTCTGTTCAAGGAACTTGACGTACCTGTAGGCATCGTGCAGTGCACATGGGGCGGCACTCATGCGGAATCATGGATAAAACCGTCGCTGATGCAGAACAATCCTAAATTCAAAGACGAACTTGAAAAATTCACCGACTACCATCAACTGCACAAACGTCCGGGAACACTCTGGAACGGCATGTTGAAACCGATTTTAGGATTTACCGTCAAAGGAAATATTTGGTATCAGGGAGAGAGCAACTGGCCGAGAGCCGAAAAATACGGTTTCGTATTCTCCACCATGCTGGACAACTGGCGCAACGACTGGGAGCAGCCGGACATGCCGTTCTACTACTTTATGCTTGCTCCAAACTACCTGTTACCACCGACATTGCGCGAACAGCAGATGAACGTATGGCAAAGCGGCAGAAAGAATCTGGGGATGGTGGCATTGAGCGATGACGGCGACTCCATCGACTTTCACCCACGCAACAAACGTCTTGCCGGCGAAAGAATCGCACTGTGGGCGCTTGCAAAACAATATGACAGAGACATTGCCTGCTGCGGTCCGGTGTACAAAAATATGAAAATCAAAGACCACAAAGCCGTTGTATCTTTCAACTATGCCGAAAAAGGATTGAAAACTCCAAACGGCGAAAAAGTGATTGGCTTCACCATTGCGGGCAAAGACGGCAAGTTCTACCCTGCAGATGCAGTTATCAAGGGCAAAAAAGTGGAGGTTTCATCCCCGAAAGTCAAAGAACCGGCAGCGGTGCGTTTCGGCTGGGGCTATTTCTATCACACAAACCTGTACAACTCCGCCGAGATTCCTGCATTCCCATTCAGAACCGACAAAAAATAAGCGGAAATCCACATGTTACAAATGTATATAAAAACCGCGACCTGCTCACGCAGTTCGCGGTCATTCAAAACTATAGTCCATGTATCGGAGTATGCTCTGCTATCATACTCCGCGGGACAGAAAACATAATTACTAATTTTTATGAATCACTATTTTCAACAAACAGCTTTTTCTAAAATTGAAACACCGATAAGTATAACTCTGTAATTATATTCTGCATTTATGTCGTAAATCCAAACTATTTTCGATTTTCAGCCCTGAGCTTTCTTGTTTTTCGGATTTTTTCAATAATCCGGGTTTCAGTCTTCATGAAATCGACAAGCTGTTCGGGGGTCATAAATTCCGATAGTTTTTCAACAACTTTTTCCTGAGCGTCTATCAGATTCCTGTTGAAATCCAAACGAGACCTGATTACATGCATCACCTGTTCCTTGGTCATCTCCTTTTTGTTTCCGGTCTCCAGCAAGTAGTGGTTCGAATGGATATTCATCAAATAATCTCTGTAAAGAGGTTTGAATTTATCCCTCTGCAGCGGAGACATATCCAGAGCCTCCTGCATAAACTGAACAAGTGACTCAATAAATGTTTCTCTTTGCTCAACACTCAAGTTCGCCGCTGCGAAACTTGTAAAAGAAAGAACCGTCATGGCGGCAATCGCCATTAATTTCTTTTTCATATTCGTCTAAATTTATTCATTTCAAAAATCAAAATCAGTGAAATCTCCGCAGTGTGATCCGAGATTTTCAATCTGCTCGTCAGACATGGAACTCAAAGCCTCATCAAGAGATACCGTAGTTTCAACAGAATCCTCAATCCGAAGTCTTGCAGCATCCTCAATCTTACTGTAAAAAGACAATCCGATAGAGAGTATTAGCAAAGTAGCCATACAACCTCTGACCGCCATTCTCACGAAAGACTTTTTACGGGACTCTTTTTCCGAAATAGCCTTCAGCATGCACTGCTCTATAAATGAAGAAACATACGATTCAGATTCATTATAGGGCATTTGCTTACCTACTTTTTCAAAATCGTTCATATTGAATTCTCTTTTAAATAATTGCTTATCTTTTCCACTGCAAAATGATAGTTCGTTTTCAGTGTACTCACACTCTTCCCTGTAATTTTTGAAATTTCCTCATACGACAATTCATCATAATACCGCATATTAAACGCAATTCTCTGCTGAGCCGGTAAAGTCAGAACAGCCTTTTGGAAAAGCACCACAGCCGAATTCTCATCCAAATCATTTTCAACTGCGATTTTGTCCGCAAGAACTGCAGAATCAAAATCCGCGGAACCGGATGTTCCGCCGTGCTTCTTTAGCCATTTCAGCGACTCGTTCGTCGCTATCTTGTATATCCAGGTTGTCAATGAACACTCGCCTTTGAATGTGGATGCGTATTTGTAAATGTTGATGGCAGTTTCCTGCATTACATCTTCCGCATCATCGTGTCCGACCACTATACGCCTCACATGCCAGTAAAGCCTGTCGCCATATTCGGACATAAGTTTCCTGAATCCGGCTTCCCTCTGGAGCGGATCTTTCAACATGGCAACAATAGTATCACCGTCGGATGTTCTCATCAAGTGTTTTGTCTTTATACTTTATAGATACGGACTTTGACAAAAGGTTAAATATTGAAGTCTTAAAATATCACAAATGAGTTACAGACTCCGGATTTTTGACAAAATGGCACTAAAAATCACGGAGTTAGTTTAACTAAGTTTAAAATTCCGGACGCCGTGAAAACGTGTGTTAAATATGTTGACAGATTGTCACCGCACCTCTACAGGCACGGATATTGCTCCCTGTAGAGGGCGTAAAGTGAAACACAAAAGACACACTCGAAAGGCTCGAAAAAGAAATTAATTAACAAATAAAATATAGGAGATTAAATCATGACACCAACAAGAAGAAATTACAATCAGAACTGGTTACCGAACATTTTCAATGAACTTATGAACGACGACTGGATGGTAAAGACAACAGGTGCTGAACCGGCAGTAAACGTAACAGAACTCGAAAACGCTTTCAATGTTGAAATCGCAGTTCCAGGCGCAACCAAAGAAGACTTTCAGATTCATCTGGAAGAAGGAAACCAGCTTGTGATTTCCATGGAAAAGAAATCTGAAAACACAGATGAAGGCAAGAAATATCTTCGCCACGACTTCCACTTCACAGCATTCAAACAGACATTTATTTTGCCGGACGATATCCAGAAAGATAAAATCAACGCTACCGTTGCCGAAGGAATTCTTAAAATCGAACTTCCGAAACTGACACCGGAACAGAAAGAACAGAGCCATCAAATTATCGAAATCAAATAATTCTCATGTTCATAACCGATACAACATATTAGTGACAATTTTTCCGAATATATCTCAAGGGCTGCAAGCTTTTATAAAGTCTGCAGCCTTTTTATATCAAAGAACTCCGATTCCAGGATATTTATGAACCTTTGTTTTCATCATGAATCTGCCGACCTCCTTTTGCAAATGCCAAGGCCCGTTATGCAGATATTAACCTTTATTCCATTTTCTTGTATCGCACATATTGCGGCTCTCACCAAAAATTACGACCTTTGCACCATGTTAATAGTAATATGTGTTATCTGGGGATTTGCCGCCGCAGGCTATCTCCTGAGACGTTGGCCGCAATTGTGGGTTGCGAAACTTATTACATTCTCAATATGGATTATGCTATTCTGCATAGGCATTGAGGTAGGCGACAACGAAGTTTTGATGAATTCCCTGGGCCGGCTCGGGTTGGAATCTTTAACAGTAACCCTTGTTACAGGGCTTACCTGCGGTATCGGATGTCTGTATTTCTGGAATCTGATCAGCGGCAGTTCGTTCCGCAAAATCAGGAGATTGGAAGAAAAGCAGTCACCCTCGGAGAAACAGAAAATATCCGTCAAGAAGCTTTGGGCTCTGATGGAAGACAGCATTATCATTATCTGCTTTTTCGCTGCCGGAGTTCTGCTCGGGTTTGACGCAGGATCGGACTATATTCCGGAAAATGCGACACTATACGCTCTTTACGTTCTTCTGGCCTGTGTCGGGTTCGGCATCGGACAGAACAGAGACCTCGTAAAGAGTCTGAAATCCACAAAGAAAAAACTGATGCTGCTACCGCTGGTAACCATTGTATGCACCTGGATCGGCTCAATCTTTACCGCTGCGATACTGCCGCACCATTCCATTACCGAATGGCTTGCCGTTGGTTCCGGCTGCGGATACTATTCGATATCAAGTATCATTATCTCGGAAGCCAAAGGAGCCGAACTCGGCACTATTGCACTTATATACAACGTACTTCGCGAAATCCTTACTCTACTGCTGGCTCCGGTAATCTACAAGTATTTCGGACCGCTTGCACCAATCAGCATGGGAGGCGCGACAACCGCAGACACCACCCTGCCGGCAATATCGAGAGTAAGCGGCAGCGCAATAATCCCCGTTTCGATTTTCCACGGTATTTTGGTCGATTTTTCGGTACCGTTCGTAGTCCCGTTCTTCTGCAATTTTTAAGGCTGTCATTATTGTAATAAAAACAGGCGTAAATACCCTTTTCCGCTTCGCTTATCCCGATAATTTATAATAAGGAAACAGGGGGCTTCCAATATCAAATGATAAAAATAAAGGCATAATTCTTTTGTATTTGTTTACATTTACATTAAATTTGTACCAATTTAGAATATAAATAAATTCAAATATGGGCGATATCAAAAATGTAGCAATCCGCCTTGCCGGATTGAGAGAAGCTATTGAAATCTCCACTGAAGAGATGGCAAAATCTATCGGAATTTCGACAGTCGAATACGAAAGCTACGAAAACGGCTCCGCAGATATTTCAGTCAGTCTTCTTCGCAGAATTGCCGAATTATACCATGTTGCACTCCCTGCTCTTATGTTTGGAGAAGAACCTAAAATGGGCACCTACTTTATCACCCGTAACGGTTGTGGCGAAAAAGTAGAGCGTTCCAAGAGCTACTCCTACCAATCCCTGGCCGCAGGATTTCAGAGTAAATATATGCACCCCTTTATGGTTACCGTAGAACCGTCCGACAAAGAAGCCCACTTGAATTCTCACATGGGACAGGAATGGAACTACGTACTGAAAGGAAGTTTGGAAATAAATATTGACGGAAACAAATCTGTATTGAATCCGGGCGACAGCATCATGTTTGACGCCCTGCAGCCGCATAACATGAAGGCTTTAAACGGTGAAAAAGTCGTTTTTATTGCAGTGATTTCATAAAAACGATCTGATACAGTATAACATCAAAGCTATGTTGGAAAAATATTTGGACAAAATCAAGTTCGATTCGTATGAGGATTTCATGCAGAACTTTAAAATCAACGTCCCCGAACACTTCAACTTCGGCTACGACGTTGTTGACGAATGGGCACGAACAAACCCTGACAAAAAAGCCCTGCTATGGGTTAATGACAAGGGAGAGGCGATTCAGTTTACATTCGCCGACATCAAGAGGGAAAGCGACCGCGCCGCATCTTATTTCCGGTCACTGGGAATCGGAAGAGGAGACATGGTGATGTTGATTCTAAAACGCCGCTACCAGTTCTGGTTTGCGATTACCGCGCTGCACAAAATCGGTGCAACCGTAATTCCCGCAACCCACCTGCTGACTGAAAAAGATATTGTATACCGCTGCAACGCTGCCGGTATCAAAGCTATCGTGGCATCCGGCGACGGCATCGTGCTGGACCATATCAACAAAGCGCGCACCAAATCTCCGACACTGAAACACTGTATCTCTACAGGTCCGCAAATTCCCGAAGAATGGCTGGATTTTAACGAGGGCGTTAAAAATGCAGCTCCTTTTGTAAAACCTGGAACTCCAAACGAAAACGAAGATATATCCCTGATGTACTTCACATCGGGAACTACAGGTGAGCCGAAAATGGTAGCTCACGATTTTCTTTATCCATTAGGCCACATCATTACCGGGAAATACTGGCACAACCTTCACGAAGACAGCCTTCACCTAACTCTTGCCGATACCGGCTGGGGAAAAGCAGTGTGGGGAAAATATTACGGACAATGGCTTTCCGGAGCAAACGTATTCGTTTACGACTTCGAAAAGTTCGAACCGGTGGACGTGCTTCACATGATTGAAAAATATCATATCACAAGTTTCTGCGCACCTCCGACAGTATTCCGTTTCCTTATCCGTGAAGATGTTACCAAATTCGATCTTTCTTCTTTGGAATACTGCGCCATCGCCGGCGAAGCGCTGAATCCGAGCGTTTTCGACGAATGGTACAAACTTACCGGTATCAAACTGATGGAGGGATTCGGACAAACCGAAACCACTCTTACAGTTGCAACATATCCGTTCATAGAACCGAAACCTGGATCTATGGGCAAACGCGGTCCGGTGTACGACATCGACCTTATCACATCCGATGGACGTAAAGCCGAAGACGGCGAACAGGGCGAAATCGTGGTACACACCGACAACGGCAGACCGTTGGGTCTGTTCCGCGAATACTACCGCGACCCGAAACTTACAGAAAAAGCATACAGCAACAATATTTACCATACAGGCGATATCGCTTGGCGCGACGAAGACGGATACTACTGGTTCGTAGGCCGCAAAGACGACGTTATCAAGTCTTCCGGCTACCGCATCGGCCCGTTCGAAGTGGAAAGCGCACTAATGACTCACCCTGCCGTTGTAGAATGTGCCATCACAGGCGTTCCGGACGAAATCCGCGGACAGGTGGTCAAAGCAACTATTGTTCTGTCAAAAGAATACAAAGGCAAAGAATCCCCAGCATTGATCAAAGAAATTCAGAACCACGTGAAGCGTACAACAGCGCCTTACAAATACCCTCGTGTTATCGAATTCGTGGACGAACTTCCGAAGACCATCAGCGGAAAGATTCGCCGCGTAGAAATTAGAGACAAAAAATAGGAATGTCCGAATCAAAATTTAAAAGAATTGTTGTAAAAGTGGGCAGCAATGTCCTGTCACGCGCTGACGGTACTCTGGACCTTACCAGAATGTCAGCCATCACGGATCAGATTGCCGAACTGCACAAACAGGACACTAACGTAATTCTGATTACTTCCGGAGCCGTGGCTTCCGGTAAAAGCGAACTAAACCATATCAATGCAGCACAGCTTGACATGGTTTCCGCTCGTCAACTATTTTCCGCCGTTGGCCAGGCAAAACTTATCAATCGTTACTTTGAACTATTCCGCGAACACGGAATTGCCTGCGGACAGATTCTGACTACCAAAGAAAACTTTGCCACCCGTCACCTGTACCTGAATCAGAAGCATTGTATGGAGGTGATGCTGGAAAACAAAGTGATTCCTATCGTTAACGAAAACGACACCGTTTCCATCACCGAACTGATGTTTACCGACAACGACGAGTTGTCCGGTCTTGCAGCATCAATGATGAACGCCGACGCGCTGGTCATTCTGAGCAATATTGACGGCGTTTATGACGGCAATCCGAACGAAACCGGGTCAAAAGTCATAACCGATATTCTGCCGGAAAGCAATCTGGACGGGGACAAATTTATACAGACTTCAAAATCCACACTCGGCCGCGGAGGTATGGCTACAAAATACCGCATTTCCCGAAAAGTTGCTGACGAAGGCATCGCAGTCATCATTGCGAACGGCAAACGCAACAACATTCTGCTGTCCGTAGCAGCCGGCGACCGCAATGTTCCGTTTACGGTATTCCATCCTGCCGCGAAACCGACTTCCGGCATAAAGAAATGGATTGCCCACAGCGAAGATTTCGCAAAAGGCAGAATTTATGTCAATCAGGGAGCCTATGAAGCGCTTGTTTCCGACAAAGCCAACAGTTTGCTGGCTGTCGGCATGACAAGAGTGGAAGGCAATTTTGAAAAGGACGACATCGTCCGCATCATTTCACCTCAAGGCAGCGCATTTGCTGTAGGTAAAGTATCCCACGACAGTAAAACCATCTCCTCAATGATTGGCAGGCAGGGAGAAAAACCGATAATTCATTACGATTACCTCTATATAGACAAATAAAAAAAACTATAAAATATCTATCATCCTATGGCTATAGAAATTAGAGAAATAAAGCAGACTAACAAAGACTTGGGTAAATTTATTCGCTTTAGCACCGATTTATACGAAGGCAATCCGTACTATGTCCCGGATTTACAGTTCGATGAAATAGGAAATATGAAGAGCAGCCAGAATCCGGCTTTTGATTTTTGTGAAAGCATCTACTACATGGCATACCGTGACGGCAAGGCTGTGGGACGTATTGCAGGTATCATCAACAATCAGGTCAACGAACGCAACAACAGCAAAACCGTACGTTTCGGATATATTGATTTTATCGACGACTCGGAAGTTGTTGACGCACTTTTCAACGCTGTTGCAGACTGGGCAAAAGCCAAAGGTCTGAACGAAATGGTTGGCCCGCTTGGATTTACGGACCTTGACAAAGAAGGTATGCTGATTGAAGGCTATGACCAGATCGGAACCATGTCAACCATCTACAACCACCCTTATTATGTAGAACACATGAAACGTCTGGGATTTGAACAGGATGCACAATGGAACGAATTCAAAATCATGATTCCGGATGCAATACCGGAAAAACACATGAAAATCAGCCAAATTATTTCCAAAAGATACGAGGTGAGAAATGTACACTTCAAGAGCAAAAAGGAACTTGCCGCAAAATACGGTCGTGATCTTTTTCGCCTGATTAACGAAGCGTACGACCAACTTTACGGATATTCTCCGCTGACAGAACGCCAGATTACCTATTATCTGAAAATGTACGTTCCTATCGTAAAACTTGAAAATCTTTCCGTTATCGTAGATAAGGACGACAACCTTGTAGGTCTGGGTCTTGCAATGCCGTCACTGTCAAAAGCGCTTATCAAGAGCCGCGGACGTCTGTTCCCGTTCGGATGGTATCACCTTTTGAAAGGGTTGAAAGGGAAAAACGATGTTATTGACCTGCTGCTTGTTGCCGTAAAGAGTGAATATCAGAGCAAGGGCGTCAATGCACTATTGTTTACCGACCTTATCCCTCAGTTCCAGAAAGCGGGATACGTATTTGCCGAAAGCAACCCGGAACTTGACTACAACAACCGCGTTCAGTCTCAGTGGCAGTATTTCGACACTACTTTGCACAAACGCCGCTGCACTTTCAAAAAATCTATCTAAACAGATTTTTCCGATTTATATATCACGCCTTGCCGCATTTCCGGCAGGGCGTTTTTTGTTTCCGGCCGTTTTTTTTTAACTGATAGGAAAATCCTATGTTTTCGAAGGAATCCTGAGTGTTTTTGTCGTTTTATTGAAGAATTTCGGGCAAAACCGGAGTCCGTTTTAGCATTTCGGACGGCTGAAAAAAGAATAAATATACCCCGAAATATGAAAATGATTTTTTGCATAAAACCGGGTGTTAAAGAATAAAACAGAAAAATCACCGATGTGCGTTTAAGCCCTTCTAAGGGGGATATTCCGCCGTTTCAAGTTAATTATCGTTAAATACAGAAAGAGTATGTAGTTTTTTGGGAGGTTATTCAGTCTAATATTTGTAATTTGCAAGTTATTATTAGATAATTGCATTTTTATAGAAAAAATATATTTAACTTAATATCTTAAACAAATGAAAAGAATTATTACTGGTGCATTGACAATGGTTGCAGCCTTTCTGCTTTCTATGAGTGCATTTGCACAGGGAGCCGGCATGATGCCGCCGGAATTGACCGATCCCAATTTGAGAACCGGTAAACTTGACAACGGATTGACATACTATATCCGCCACAACGAATATCCTAAAGGCCAGGCTGATTTCCATATTGCACAGAAAGTCGGTGCAGTACAGGAAAACGAAGATCAGAACGGTCTTGCCCATTTCCTTGAACACATGTGTTTCAACGGGACAAAGAATTTCCCAGACAAAACCCTTACCACCTGGTTAGAAACTATCGGTGTAAAATTCGGTCACAACCTTAACGCACACACAGGTACTGACGAAACAGTATACGATATCACTCGCGTACCGGTAAGTCGCGAAACAGTGATTGACTCCTGTCTTTTGATTCTTCACGACTGGTCTTGTGACCTGACTCTTGACTCCAATGAAATCGACAAAGAAAGAGGCGTTATCCACGAAGAATGGAGAAACGGATTTACAGCTATCTCACGTATCCTTTTCCGCCACGCTCCTGAATTCTACCCGGGTTCCAAATACGCAACTCACAATGTTATCGGTTCTATGGACGTTGTCGACAACTTCGAACCGGACGTGCTTCGCGCATACTACAAAAAATGGTATCGTCCTGACCTGCAGGCTATCATCGTTGTAGGTGACGTTGACGTTGACCTTGTAGAAAACAAAATAAAAGACATCTTCTCTCCTATCAAGATGCCGGAAAATCCTGCAAAATTCACTTACGAAAGCGTTCCTGACAATGAAGAACCTATCCTTGTTTCAGACAGTGACAAAGAAATGAACTTCAATGTTGTTCTTATTGTGCAGAAGGCTGAATTTCTTCCTCGTGAAATGAGAAATACAGATACCTTCTATGTAATGGATTTGATGAACTTCGTTGTTACTCACACTCTAAACCAACGTTACAACGAAATCGCACTTGGCAACAACCCTCCGTTCGCAGGATGTAACGCAAGCTACGGCGGGTTCCTTTACGCAAGCACAAGAGCCGCTCTTATGGTTCAGGCCATCGTTAACGACAAAGGTACAGAAGCTGCACAGGCTGCCGCTCTTCGCGAAATGCGCAGATTGAAAATGCACGGCATCACTGCAGGTGAATTCCAGCGTGCGGTTGACGAATACATGAGCTACATCGAAAAGGCTTACAACAACCGCAAAACTGACAAAAACAATGTTTACGCACAGAACTATATCAGCCACTTCATCAAAAACGAAGCTATCGCCGATATCGAATACCAGTATAACAAAATGAAACAGATTGTTCCGATGTTCACTGTCGACGTGGTTAACATGTATGTCAAAGAACTGTTCGGCGAAAACCTTCAGGCTCCTGTTGCAAATACAGCACTTGGCAAAAACATGGTTATCCTTTCCGCTGCACCTGCAGTTGAAGGCGTAAAAATTTCTACAAAAGAAGATCTTGCAGCTACACTTAAAGCCGTTAACGCTGAAGAAATCGAAGCATACGTCGACAACACAGTCAACGAACCTTTGATGTCTGAAATTCCGGCTGCCGGCAAAATCGTGAAAACTGAAGAAAATACGACACTCGGCTTTACTGAAATTACATTTGCCAACGGTGCAAAAGTGGTTTTAAAACCGACCTCTTTCAAAGAAAACGAAATCATCTTCAACGGCCGCAGCCTTGGCGGTGCTTCCGGTTACAAAACTGCTGAAGACTATGCAAACGCAACTCTTGCATGCGACCTTATCTCATCTACAGGTTTGGGCAAATTCTCCGTTCCTGATTTGCAGAAAGTTCTTTCAGGCGTTCAGGCAAACGTAAGCATGAGCATCAACGACTACTCTGAAAGCATAAGCGGTCGTACTACAGTAAACGATCTTGAAACAATGATGCAGTTGATTTACATGAACTTCACTCAGCCTCGCGAAGATGAAGCTGCATTCAACAATATCAAAAACATCATCAAGAGCCAACTTGAAAACCAAAGCTTGAGCCACCAGTCTGTATTCTCAGATTCATTGACACGCAACCTTTACGGTCACCACCCGAAAGCAATGGTACTTAACAACAAGATGCTTGATATGGTGAACTACAAACGCGCAATGGAAATCTACAAAGAAAGATTTGCAAACGCAGGTGACTTTACATTTACATTCGTCGGAAGTTTCGACAAAGCAGCCATAACAGAACTTGCTGCAAAATATATCGGTTCTCTTCCTGACAACGGCGTGAAAGAAGTTCGTACAGACGACGGTAAAGATATCGTGAAAGGCAATGTTCGCAAACAGTTCGTCAAAGCCAACGAAGGCAAACAGGCTATGCTTGCCATGGTCTGGACTGCAGACATTCCTTATACAGTTGAAAACAAACTTAAAGCCAACATCGCAGGCCAGTTGATGTCAAATAACCTTCTTGCAAGCGTTCGTGAAGACGAAGGTGCTGCTTACAGCCCGTATGCTCAGGGTTCCGCATCCAAAGGACTTGATGAAGAAGCCGTTATTCAGGCTGTATTCGGTTTGAATCCTGACAAATACAAATCCAGCGAAGCGCTTACAATCAAAGCCCTTGAAGATTTGACTACAACTCTTCCTGAAGCGGAATTGAACAAAATCAAAGAATTCATGCTTAAACAGGCCAAGACAAACATTCTTGAAAACAGTTACTGGTTGAGAGTTGTCAACGAATTCGTAACTGAAGGTTTCGACAACCACACAGGATACACAGAAGCAGTTTCAGCTCTTACTCCTGCACAGATTCAGGAATTCGTTAAAGAAGTTTTGAAACAGGGCAACCGTTTCGAAATGCTGATGCTTCCGGAATAATTTCAAATATCCCATATACAACAGGGGCGGTACGCAATGTATCGCCCCTGTTCTTTTTATATCCACAAAAAATCGGGACTGTCAAATCAGAATACTTTCGGGCATAAAAAAACGCCGCGGCAGTCTGCAACGGCGCATATATATGATATTGCAAGTATCTTATCGTGCATCAAGTCCCCACATCAACTTGTTGCGGAGTGTGGTCGCAAAATTATGCCCTTCTATCTGGATAACCTTCACGGTATACGGTGCCTTTTTCAATTCAATGCTTGAACCTTCCGGCAGCGTAACGGATTTGCCGTCGATACTCAAACGGTAGTTCTTCGAACGGCAGTTGGTGGTGATTTTAATCTCGCAGGTATCGTTCATCACAATCGGGCGCATGGTAATGGAGTGTGCCGCAATCGGAGACAGCGCAAAACTGCGGGAAGACGGCTCCAGAATCGGACCGCCGACAGAAAGATTGTAGGCAGTAGAACCGGTTGGAGTGGAAATCAGCAATCCGTCGCCCATATAGGTGGTCAGCGGAGCACCGTTCACCTCTGCGGTCATGCGAATCATGGAAGAGGATTCCGCTTTCAGAATAGCAACCTCATTCAACGCATACGGAAAGGCGATTTTTACCTTTTCAGAAGTGGAAACCTGCAGCAAAGTACGGCTTTCGATGGTGTAACGGCTGCTGAAAAGATCAGCCGCAACTTTCTCGAACTCGGAAACGCCCACATCGGCAAGGAATCCGAGCGTTCCGGTGTTGATACCCAGAATCGGAATATTCTTCAAAGCCACGCTTCTGGCGGTACGCAGAAAGGTACCGTCGCCGCCGATGCTCAAGGCAAAATCGGCAGTAAAACTGCTGTCCTCGGCAAACAGTTCGTCAGCCGCCGGAAGATCCGGAAGATTGGAGTGAAGATAACGGTAAAAACGCTCCTCTACAGCGATATAAGTCTTGTATCTGCGCAGAATTTCAAACAGACCGGTTATTTCGTCCAGCTGCACTTTTTGATATTCATTTCCAAAGATTACGATTCTCATAAAAAGCGTTCCGAATTATTGATTTTCTATGATTTCATATTAACTTTGTAGTTAATATGTTTTGTAAAGATAGCGATATTTGATTTTTTATCCATATTATTACAGAACATTTTTTGTAATTTGTATTTATTAGTATAAAAACCGAATGATTAATTTAAGTGTAAATATAAATAAAGTTGCTACTCTGCGTAATGCACGCGGGGGTAATGTTCCTGATGTTGAGAAATTCGCAATCGACTGCGAATCCTTTGGAGCAGATGGTATTACCGTTCACCCGAGACCGGATGAAAGACACATTCGCCGCAGCGATGTATTCGCACTTCGTCCCATTCTGAAAACAGAATTCAACATAGAGGGCTACCCGGCTCCGGAATTTATGGAACTCGTTACAATGGTGAAACCTGCACAGGTTACTCTTGTTCCGGACTCTCCGACACAGCTGACCTCCAACTCCGGCTGGGACGTAATCAGCAACAAAGAATTTTTGACACAAATCGTTGACCGACTTCACGAAGCGGGAATTCGCGCCAGCATTTTTGTCGGTACAAATATCGAAAACATCAAGGCTGCAGCTTCTACCGGAGCTGACCGCGTTGAACTTTATACAGAACCGTATGCAGTAGCATATCCGAAAGACCCGGAAGCAGCCGTTGCTCCTTTCGTCGCTGCATCCGAAGCGGCTCACAATTGCGGTCTCGGTGTAAATGCCGGACACGATTTGAGTCTGCAGAATCTTGAATTCTTTGCACGCAAAGTTCCGTACCTTAACGAGGTTTCCATCGGACACTGTCTGATTTCCGAAGCCTTGTATCTGGGTATCGAAACCACTATCAAAGAATATCAGAAAGCGTTAGGCAAATAATTAACCGAATATAAACACATCACAATTCAACGATTATGATTTTAAACAGCATACTTGCCCTTGTTTCGGCGCAAAGCACAATGCCGGGAGATTCCATCATTCCGGCGGGTAATGTGGTATCCGCTGCAGAAAATGCAGCAACCCAGGCCGCTCAGGAACTTTCCGTATGGGAACTTTGCCTGAAAGGCGGTTTCATCATGATTCCGCTGGTTATCATGGCGCTCATCAGCATCTATGTTCTTGTAGAACGCTACCTTGCCATCAAAGCGGCTGCAAAAGAGGACAGTTCTTTCATGAAACGCATCAAGGACTATATCCTTGAAGGCGAAATCGAAAGCGCAATCAACCTTTGCAAGAAAACCAATACTCCGTATTCCCGTTTGATTGAAAAAGGTATCACCCGTATCGGCCGCCCGACAACTGACGTTCAGGCTGCCATCGAAAACGTGGGCAATCTTGAAATCGCACGACTTGAAAAAGGATTCCCGTGGCTGGCAACTACTGCCGCAGGTGCTCCGATGCTCGGATTCCTGGGTACCGTTACCGGTATGGTCAGCGCATTCTTCGCCCTTGCCAGCGCAGGCGGAAGCGCAAACATCAGCATCCTTGCCAACGGTATCTACGAAGCGCTTGTAACCACAGTTGCAGGTCTTGTAGTCGGCGTTATCGCATTGTTTGCCTACAACTTCCTTGTTGCGAAAGTAAACAATGTCATGACTCAGCTTGAGGCAAAGACACTTGAATTTATGGATATTCTTAACGAACCTGCAGAATAAATCATGGCTCTGAAGCGACAGCACAATATGCAAACCATCTTCAGTATGGCATCCATGAGCGATGTCATATTCCTGCTGTTGATTTTCTTCATGGTCACCTCCACTTTCGTATTCCCGACCGCACTCGAAATCAACCTGCCGCAAAGCGGGGAACAGACTGCCATCAAACCGGGAACCAGAGTGTATATCGACCGTGAACAGAATGTCTATGCAGCGTTCGGAGATGAAGAGCCTGAACCGGTAAATCCGGATGACCTCATCGGATTTTTGCAGGTCTCACAACAGCAGAATCCGGACCATTTTATCGCACTGTATGCGGACGAGGAAGTCCCTTACGGCAAAATTGTTGAAATCCTTGACCGAAGCGCACGCGCAAACCTGAAAATGGTACTGGCTACAAAACCGGTTAACCAAAATGCTTCGGCTGCCTACCAATCTACCGAGGAGTGAATCTCAAAGAAGACAAAAATAAAATCATAGCACTTGCTGCAACCGTCGGTTTCTCGCTGGTTGTATTGCTGGTATTGCTGTTCACCACCATCACCTACGAATGGCCTCCGAAAGATATGCCGATACCCGAGGAGAGCGAAATTCTGTTTGGCGGCGAATATGTCATGCTCGGTAATATGCCCGTTCCGGCATCGGACAAAATGGAGTCTGCGCAGTCCTCACCCGATCAAGGTAAGGCAAATCAGGACGCGCACGACATGCTGAATTCCGGTGAAACTGCAGAATCTTCCGAACTGATTTCCACCGACACCGAATCTCCCATGCAAACCGTGGAGAAAAACGAGGAGAAATCCGGTCCGACAAAAGAGGAACTGGAACGTCAGCAGCGCGAAAAATATGAGAAAGAGAAGGCTCAGGAAATCAACAAACGCGTATCTTTCAACAAAAAAGGCAAAGGCGAAGGCAAACAGGGAGTCACCAACGGCAATTCTGACAAAGGCGTGCTGAACGGCGCACCGGGACACTCGCTGATTGGCCGTACCATCGAATATTTCGAACGCCCGTCAAGCAAAGTGGACGGACAGGTCATTATACAGGTGCGTGTAAACCCGAAAGGCTTCGTTATCGACGCATCCTACCGCGGAGGCTCGGGAACCGCTGCAGCCAGCAAAGCAGTGCGCAGAAGCTGTATCGAAGCGTCAAAGAATTCCCGCTTCAGCGTAGCGAAAAACTCCACATCCGACCAAATCGGAGAAATTATCTGGAAGTTCGAATAAATCACTTCCCTTATCCCTTGTTATCACATATCTGTTTCATCGGCATACCCGCTGCCGGTTGATATTCTTTTATACCCGTTTTACGCAGATTTTGCGCCCGAAGAGCGGTCCAAATGCACATTTTCACCGTTCAGACACAAAAATATGAGTATAAAACGATAAAAAATCGGGGAAGTTCTTGCACACAATAAAAAATAAACATACCTTTGCAACGCAAAAGCCCAGATGGCGGAATTGGTAGACGCGCTGGTCTCAAACACCAGTGGGGCGACCCATCCCGGTTCGATCCCGGGTCTGGGTACCGCGAGAGGTTGAAATCTTCGATTTCAACCTCTTTTCTTTTTTATATACATATTGAATTAATACATTCTATTTACAATCTTTATTAAGTATTATTTCATTACATACCTATACAAACCAAATTCCATTCTCCTTCGGAATATTTTGGGTATAAACGGGTTAAGTTCGTTAAAAAATTATAATTGAGGGGGGTGGGGAAAATATGGAGGAAAGTATTCCTCTTTTTACAGGATGTTTATATCTTTGTGCAAATTTTACAAACTATCTCAAATATATTTCTTGATGAAATTAAAAAGATTTCTTTTTGCAGCTTTTATGCTGGGCTGCACATTGTCTAATTTATCTGCTCAAATCCCGTCTTTCAAACTAAAGGACATCAACGGTAAAACTGTTGATACCGCTACCCTTTCCAACGACGGCAAACCGTTTGTTATCAGTTTTTTCGCTACATGGTGCAAGCCGTGCTACCGCGAACTGAAAGCAATTCACGAGGTATATCCCGACTGGCAGGACGAGACCGGGGTCCGTCTGATTGCGGTTTCTATCGACGAAGGTCAGAACGCGCTGAAAGTAAAACCGTCCGTAGATGCGAACGGCTGGGAATATCAGGTTTTACTGGATTCCAACGGTGATTTCCGCCGTGCGATGGGCGTTCAGATGGTGCCACACGCAATTATTTTTGACGGCAAGGGCAACATTGTCGAACAGCATTCCGGCTACACCGAAGGCGGTGAAGAAGAGATATACGAAAAGATAAAATCGCTGGTGAAATAATCCGTTTACGGCGCAAAATATATCCACGTGAAATATTTTTCAATTTTTGTGTTGGGACTGCTTTCAGCTCTGACCATACATGCACAAAACGAGTCTGACGGCCGGAAGTTTTCCGTTCACGGAGCTATCCAGACCGATATTCTGACTTTTCCGCAGGAGGACAACAAGATTGGTACCGGGACCTACAAGGACCAGTTTATGACCAACACCTATCTGAATCTTTCACTGCACAACAAATACGTTCAGGCGGGTGTCCGCTTTGAATATATAGACCATCCGCTGCCGGGTTTCGAGCCGGATTTCAAGGGATGGGGACTTCCGAATTTCTACGTCAAAGGCAGTTACAAATGGGCGGAACTGACATTGGGCGATTTCTACGACCAGTTCGGTTCGGGTCTGATTTTCCGTTCCTACGAAGAGCGTTCTTTAGGCATCGACAACTCGTTGCGCGGCGGACGGCTGGTACTGAAACCATACAAGGGTATCAGCGTCAAGTTTCTCGGTGGACAACAGCGTTACTACTGGCATCGAAGAAATCTGACCACCGAATTTCCGTGGACCTACGGCGGCGACCTTGAGTTGAACGTCGACCAGTGGATAAAACGAATGGACGAAACCGGGAACCGTCTGACTATCGGATTTTCCGCAGTCAGCAACCATGCCGGAAAGGAGAACGACATCATTGTGATTCGTCCGACCGGAGATATCGACCCGGAAACGCAAAATCCGGTGAACGGCAACTACCGATTGAGAATGCCGCAGAACGTCGGCGCATTCGACATCCGCGCGAACTACCAGTACAAGAATTTCAACATCTTGGCGGAATATGCGTGGAAAGGACAGGATCCGTCAAGCGCAAACAACTATACCTACGGAACGGGAAAAACGCTTCTGCTTTCCGGTTCCTACTCCAAAAGCGGCGTGAGTGTTTTGCTTCAGGCGAAACGCAGTGAGGACATGGCATACCGTTCCCGCAGAATGATAGACAAAGGTTCTACCGCCTGCTACATCAACCACCTGCCGGCATTCACCATGCAGCATACCTACGCGCTGGCTGCACTTTATCCGTACGCCACACAAATGGCTCCGGGCGAATGGGCGTTTCAGGGTGAGGTAAGTTATCTGTTCAAGAGAAAAACCACATTGGGCGGCAAATACGGCACCACCGTGAAGGTCAATTTCTCCCACGTTCGCGGTATCGAACAGACTTTCGACGATACGCACAAAAACGAGCCGGGTTACAACACTCCGAAATCGAAATTCTTTGCTGTCGGACCGGAAACTTATTATCAGGACATCAACGTGCAGATTGAAAAGAAAATCACACGCGATTTCAAGTTGAATTTCATGTACGCCAACCAGCGTTACAACCAGATGGTCGTCGAAGGACACGGTTCGAAGGCAATTAAAAGCAATATTTTCGTGCTGGAGGGGAAATACCGGTTCTCCCGCAAAATCTCGCTGCGCGGCGAATTCCAATATCTTCACACCAAGCAGGACCAGGGCGACTGGTACTACGGTCTGCTGGAACTTTCGGTGCTGCCCTACCTGATGTTTACCGTCAGCGACATGTATAACGGCAATGTGCCGACCTACACGAGCGACGGCGCGGTGGACACCTCCAAAGGCACCAACAAGGTCCATTATCTGATGGGCTCGGTGACATTCTCCCACAAAGCGCACCGCCTGCAGGTGAGCTACGGCAAAACCCGCGCCGGCTACAACTGTTCCGGCGGCGTTTGCAGATATGTTCCCGCCTCCAAAGGCTTGCTGGCCTCTTATTCATTTAATTTTTAGGTGTTATGAAGGGTAAGAAATTATATCAGATACTGACCGTTGCCGCAATCGCCTGCCTGAGTGCGGTGTCCTGCGACAAAATAGATTTCGATGACCGTTTCGACGGCCCGATTGTCGTTGAAACCGGCAAAAATATCCTCATCGAAGATTATACCGGACAGAAATGCTCCAACTGCCCGCTGGCACACGCAGAGGTGGAAAATCTTCAGAAAGCGTACGGTAAAAACAGAGTGATTGCCGTTGCTCTTCACGGCGGACCGCAGGCTGTTGACGAGGGGAATCCGAACCTCATCGGTCTGGCAAACGAAGAGAGCAAAGAATACAACCGCCGTCTGGGGCAGTTCTCCTATCCGAAAGGAGTTATTGACCGCAAGAGCGGACTGCTGGATTTCGAGAAATGGAACGCGTATGCCGTTTCCCGTTTCCCGACAGCTCCGAAAGTAAACCTGCAGCTGCACGACATCACCGCGGACACGGGATCCCGAAAAATCACGTTCAAATGCACCGTTGAAGGGCTGGAAGATGCAAAGGGCAATCTGCAGCTGTGGCTGACCGAAAGCAATATCGTTGCCGTACAAACCCTGCCGGCGACATGGGGAGGCGGTCACAATACGGAATATATTCACAATCACGTGTTCCGCAGTACGGTTAACGGACTTGACGGAGAACCGCTGAAACTTGCGAAATCGGAGAAAATCACAAAAGATTTCAGCTGCACGGTCAAAGATAACCGGAATTTGGCGAACATGTCGCTGATTGCGTTTTACTATAATGATACAGAGGGCGTTATGCAGGTTATCGACGCTCCGGTAATTGAAAAATAATCCAACAAATATCAAAATAACAAACCAATGAAAAAGTTTATTTATCTACTTGTATTGTCAGTATTCACACTGACTTTTTCCGCTTGTTCTGACGATGACGAACCGAAGGGAAACAATCAGATTTCCATCACAAGCAACGGTGTCGAAATCAAAAACAACGACGTTGTAACATACACAGCAGAAGCTGATGTTTTCGGCGAAATGGTAGCCGGACACAACTCAGAACCGTCTTTCAAATCAAAGACCCCGTGCAAACTTGAAGTCAGCATCACATTGCCGGAAAATGACCTTGAATACCTTCAGTGGTGCGGCATTACCAAAGAATGTCTTAACTACAAAGAAAAAGGCACATATACCCGCGTAAAAGACAATGTTCAGGAAGAAGCGATGGAAATGCACGCACATTTCAAGACTCAGACCTATACCACCTGCAAGGTGCTGGTGGATGTCAATGTAAACGGAAAGGCTGAAAGAACATTCTTTATCGAATACATTTACCCTGCAAAATAGATCCGCATGAAACATCTCCTTTTGACAGCGGTCCTGCTTGCCGGAAGCCTTGCCGCAACGGCTCAGGACTTTGCCGAACCGGCTTTCCGTTCTCCTGTAGTTGCCGTAGAATTTACAGGACAGAGATGCCGCTATTGTCCGGACATGACCAGAAGTCTGGTGGAACGCCAGAAAGAGCACGGCAAAGAAAATTACATCATCACTGCGCTGCACAGCCGCGAAGACTATTCCGTAATGCCGGGCAATCACGTATCGCTGTACAATGCGGAAGCACCGCTGTATGCGCAGAGCATTGAAGTTCATCAGGGATTGCCGCAGTTAGCCTACAATACACTGGGACCGAAAGTTCCCGACAACGTACTTGAAAATATCTACAAGGAAAGCGACCTGCTGGAATGTTCCGGTTCCGTATTCTTCAATGACAAAAACGAATACGTTATCAATCTTGAAACCCGATTAAGAAGCAATATGCAGGAATTTGTTCAGGGCACGCAGATTGATATCCTGTTTTGGGCGCTGGAAAATGACATTGTTGCCATTCAGGACGACAACGGTACGTGGACATATCCGTCACACCAGCATATCTTCAGAGGCAGCATCAACGGCACATGGGGAAAACCGTACCAAATCGGCTCCCGATACAGCGCATCGCTAGCTGTTCCGGATGGCGTGGGCGTGGTGGAAAATTCCGAAGTCGTTGTATTTTTCCTTGACCACGGCACCAAAACTATTCTTGATGCCGCACTATTTGAAGTCAAAGCCGCCGCAGATACCGGTATCGAGGGCATCGAATCCGCTCCGGCAGAAAATCCGGACGCTCCGATGTTCAACGTCATGGGGCAGCAGATCAAAGAGCCGTACCGCGGACAAATCTACATCCAAAACGGCAAAAAGTATATCGCGCAATAACAGCGAAAAATTACGCTTATATCCAGATACAAATAGAGAGAACCCGAACGGATTCTCTCTATTTTCGTGTTAATCAATAAATTTATGGTGTGGTGATGCGGACGGATTTTTCGCGGGCAAGCTGCTGCATGTCGACGGCGATGTCCTGCTCGTCGACAATCTCGATGCCAGTCATTGTTTCGATGATGTCCTCCATGGTCAGAACGCCGCGGAGACAGAAATATTCATCGACAATAACGGACAGATGCTCACGTTTTTCAAGCATTTTCTCCCAGATGCGGAAGACGGATTCCTCCTCGCCAAATGTCAGTACGGGACGCACCAGATCGGACAGTCTGAGGTTGAATTTATCTTCGGAAAGGTTTTCCAGCACCTCGTCTTTCAACACATAGCCGGTGATATATTCCTTGCTTTTACCGTAAACCGGGATGCGGGAGAAGTTCCAGTCCTGGGCGTCATAAAAATCTTTGATAGTCATTTTTTCGCAGGCGGATTCCACCACGATACCGGGCGTCATAATCTCCTTCGCCTTGAAGGTGGACAGCTGGATGCAGCTCTTGATAATACGGCTTTCGGACTCTTTGAACACCCCTTCGTTAGCGCCAACATCCACCATGGCGGACACTTCCTCGCGACTGACAGACTGCTGCCGGCTGCGGTTGGTAAACACCTTTGTAATCACTTCCGAAAGCAGTACCAGCGGATAAGTCAGGGCAATCATGCCGCTGATAACCTTGGTGGACGGCAATGCAAGCTGACGCCAGTAGGTGGCGCCGACGGTTTTGGGGATAATTTCGGAAAGTACAAGGATGAGCAATGTCAGAATCGCCGAAATGATTCCGAAATATTCTTCACCGAAGATTTTTACGGATTCGGCACCCACGCCGGCAGAGCCGATGGTGTGAGCAATAGTATTAAGCGATAGAATTGCACCGACCGGACGGTCGACATTACTCTTGTACTTCTGTAACTGGACGGCAGTCTTGTTCCCCTGCCCGACTTTCATCGTGATATACGACATCGGCGTGGAGAGCAAAACGGCTTCAAGGATTGAACACAGGAACGAGAGCGCAAGGGCGCTCATCAGATAAAATATAATCAGACCCATAATGGTTTTTGTTTGTAAAAATAGATTTTGCACCGGCTTCCGTTCACAATTGCCGGCACGTGCACCATCCGGTTACGGATAATGCGGAATTTGGCGCGATACACCGCTTCTTCGGGCGTAACGCATCAATGCGGCACAATTACACCGCCGCAACAAAAAGAGGGTCTAAATCACGAGTTTTCGCAGCGAAATGAGATAGCGTGAATTGCCTTTCCAGTTGTCGGAAGCGCTTCGGCTTGAAAAACCGGATACGGGATACACCGCAGTGCTGCAGCTGCAGCTGCCGGCAGGCACCGATGCTGAAGAGAAATTCGAATTTCGCCTTACGGGAACACGAAAACCGTGTACAAGGAATGATTTGGAGCAGAACGGATTTACTGCCGGAGCACAGTCGCCTGCAATCGAACAGCCGTCCGCCGCGGATTCTGAAAAATGAAAAGCCGCCGCATCACCGTCTTCGGTGATTTCGGTTTGCGCCAATACGGATTCCGGCACAGTGCAGCAACCGCAGTGACAGGAGTTCAGTATAAATGCCGTAACGGCCGCTAAAAGGATGTATATAAATTTACTTTTCATTTCCGGCTCAAAGATAATGATTTTTTTGCCTGCTCACGTTGCCGGAAACAAAAAAAACGGTTCATTACCGATTTTTAACAATCATAAATACAATCCGTTATCCACCTGTGCGGCAGAAAACAAAAAAAGTCCACGTTTCCGTGAACTTTTTTCTATTCTGAATTCCGAACGGGAATTAGCAGTTGTTTTTCTTAACTTCGAAGAATGCCTGCGGGTGAAGACATGCAGGACATGTTTTAGGTGCTTCTTTACCTACGAAGATGTAACCGCAGTTACGGCACTGCCAGATAACTTCTTCGTCTTTTTTGAATACTTTGTCTTCTTCGATATTTTTAACGAAAGCGTTGTATCTTTCTTCGTGACCTTTTTCTGCGATTGCAATCTGACGGTACATTACAGCGATTGCCGGGAAACCTTCTTCGTCGGCAACGTCTGCGAAGTGAGGATAATCTTTTGTCCATTCTTCGTTTTCGCCTGCAGCAGCAGCTTTAAGGTTTTCAAGTGTTGTACCGATAACGCCTGCAGGATAAGCAGCCTGGATTTCTACCATACCGCCTTCAAGCCATTTGAACATACGTTTTGCGTGTTCTTTTTCCTGGTCTGCAGTTTCAGCGAAAATTGCTGAGATCTGTTCATATCCTTCTTTCTTTGCTACGCTTGCAAAATATGTGTAGCGCATTCTTGCCTGAGATTCTCCTGCAAATGAGATGCAAAGGTTTTTCTCTGTTTGAGTTCCTTTAAGTGATTTAGCCATTTTTGTATTATTCTTTATAAATCGTGTTCACAAATTAAATCAATTTTTTTGGAAAAAACACGCTGCGGAATAAAAATTAACTTTAATCAATACAGATTTGTAATCATTCCAAATAAAAAACCCGACAAGCATACGGGAATCACCGAATACACGGAGGCATTGTGAATGCGCTCTCCCATTCTTCGGACTGGCAAACGGGTAACAAAAAGCCGGGTATCAGCAAAACTGACACCCGGCTTGATTACTGTCCCGTGTTAAGGGTTATTTGATATATACCTTCTGACCGTTGATGATGTTGAAGCCCTGAACAGGTTTC
>SAMEA104404097__coassemble_332_pt1 | contig 48421 bp, 39 predicted proteins | sample SAMEA104404097__metabat2_high_PE_098 | metagenome-assembled genome bin SAMEA104404097 (sample SAMEA104404097) | Balaenoptera acutorostrata | reverse complement strand
AAATACGGTTAAAACTGAAGAAAAGAAAAAACTATATATATGAAAAAGAACAAAGAATCAGAAACTGTAAAGCAAAAGAACGAAAGTTCAGAAGCGGAAGTAAAAGAAACTGAAAACGTCGAAAATCAGGAAGAAGTGGCAACTGAAGAAGAAGTTGACGAATTGACAGCAGCAAAACAGGAAAACGAGAAACTTGCGGCAGAATTTGAAAAGTCAAAAAGCGATTATCTGTTCCTGATGGCGGAATTTGACAATTTCCGCAAACGTACTCTTAAAGAAAAAGCAGAGTTGATTCAAAACGGCAGTGAGCGTGCAATGAAAGATATCCTTCCGGTTATCGATGACTTTGAAAGAGGTATGCAGGCTATCGAAACAAGCAGTGATGTTGATGCCGTAAAAGAAGGTCTGGTTCTTATTTACAACAAATTTGAAAAATATCTTGAACAGAACGGAGTCGCTGTAATTCCGTCGGAAGCAGGTTCTGAATTTGATGTTGAAGTACATGAAGCTGTAACAGCATTCCCTGCAGAAGATGAAAAAATGAAAGGTAAGATTATCGATACCGTTCAGAAAGGTTACAAATTGCATGACAAAGTATTGCGTCATTCAAAAGTCGTAGTAGGTCAGTAAAAAGATTGGAGTTAGGCAATGGCAGAAAAAAGAGATTACTATGAAGTGCTTGAGGTGTCCAAAAGCGCCTCAGCAGAAGATATAAAAAAAGCATACAGAAAGAAAGCTATTCAATATCACCCGGACAGACAGGTCGGAAAAAGTGATAAAGAAAAACAGGATGCTGAAGAGAAATTTAAGGAGGCTGCAGAAGCGTATGACGTTTTGAGCAACCCTGACAAACGTGCCCGTTATGACCAGTACGGTTTCAACATGGGTAACATGGGCGGCGGCAGCGGCTTCGGTGGCGGCGGATTCTCTATGGAAGATATTTTCAGCCAGTTCGGCGATATCTTCGGAGGCGGCGGTTTTGGTGGCTTCGGTGGATTTGGCGGAGGAGGCAGATCCGGAAGAAGAACCCGCAAAGGTGCCGATTTGAGAGTCAAGGTTACTGTAAACCTTAAAGACGTTGCTCACGGCGTTGAAAAGAAAATCAAATTGCCTCGCTGGGTAAAATGTGAAACCTGCGGTGGTTCAGGAGCAAAGAACAGTTCATCTCTTGAAACCTGCAGCACTTGCGGCGGTTCAGGATATGTAACACAGGTCAAACAGACATTCCTTGGCAGCATGCAGACAACAGCAGAATGTCCGCACTGTCACGGTGAAGGCAAGATTATCAAAGAAAAATGTACAAGCTGTAACGGCGAAGGTATCATCAAGAAAGAAGAAGTCGTTACATTGAATATCCCGAAGGGCGTAAGTCAGGGTATGACATTGAATATGCAGGGTATGGGCAATGCTCCACGCAGAGGCGGTGTGAACGGCGACCTTCTTATCGTAATCGAAGAGGAAGCAGATAAGGATTTGAAGCGTGACGGCGATGATTTGATTTATAATCTGATGCTTGACCTTCCGACTGCAATCCTTGGCGGTACAGTTGAAGTTCCGACTATCGATGGTCGTGCAAGATTGACAATCGAACCGGGTACTCAGCCGGGCAAATTGTTGAGACTTCGCGGAAAAGGTCTCCCGAATATCAACAAATACGGTACAGGAGATTTGCTTGTCAATGTTATGGTTTATATTCCTGAAAATCTTTCAAAAGATGAAAAAGAACTTGTCAAGAAGCTTGGCGAATCAGGGAATGTGAAACCGTCAGAAAATGATAAAAAACGTATTTTCAACAAATTGAGACATTTGTTTGACTAAGACATTGATTGATTAATTAGATAAGTGCGGGGAGTCAATTTATTTCGGATTCCCGCATTTTTTTATACGACAAAATTGAGGCACAAGCGGTTTAGTTGCTGCTTTGTTTGCGGTCTTTCCACATCTGCTTCAAGCGCAGCATACCTTCAGCTCCCATAATTACAATGGCGGTGTATTGAAGTGTTTTTGCCATTCCGAAGAATATAAACCAAAGAACTCCCTTTGCAGTAATGTTGATAGGCAGCATCATTTGAGCGAAGGATATAATATAGCATAGGATACAGAATCCGAGCAAAATTAGACCGATTTTGAATGCGGATTTTCCCAATTTATTTTTGATGCGCAGCAGAATACCGATAGACATGGATTAAAGAATTGGACTAAAAAGTCTGACAACTGATTCTTTGAATTTCTGAATAACCGGGCGTCTTCCCCATGACGATTTGCTGATGCGTCTGCAATCTTTCAAATCCCGGTTGAATATATCTTTCATTCGTGTGTTGAACTCTTTGCCGTAGATGAATGCGTTGCACTCGAAGTTGTGCTCCATACTTCTGAAATCGAAGTTTGTCGAACCTGTGGAAGAAAGTTCGTCGTCTATAATCAGCGTTTTGGCGTGTAGCATGCCTTTCTGGTACAGATATACTTTGATACCGGAAAGCAGGCAACTTTTGATATAGGAGTAGGAGGCAAGCGTCAGCATCATGGAATCCGACTGTTTCGGCATCATCAGGCGTACGTCAACACCGGACAGTGCTGCAGCCTGCAATGCTTTCAGCAAACTGTCTGTTGGCAGAAAATACGGAGTCTGGATGTATATGCTGCGTTTTGCACCTGAAATCGCCTTGAAAAGCATCATAGACATATTGCTCCAACTGGACATCGGACCGCTGGTAATCAGCTGAATTCCGGCATCGTATCCGTCAGCCGGCGGAAAATATTCAACATGGTCGGCAAGCGGCTGGTTGCCCATAAAACTCCAGTCGGATGAAAATGCTTTTTCAAGTGCTATGACGGCATTACCGCAGATGCGGATGTGGGTGTCGCGCCAGTATGCGTGTTTCCCGCCGTTGATATAGCGGTTCGCAATATTCATACCACCGATATATCCGATTTTGCCGTCGATAATGGTAACTTTCCGGTGGTTTCTCCAGTTGATTCGGGTGGCAAACTGAGGGAAAGTAACGCGCATGAACGGTTCCACTTCGATGCCGTGGGCTTTCATCTGCCTGTAGAATGAATTGCGCACCTTAAAACATCCCACGTGGTCATAAATAATGCGGACTTTTACACCCTGTTTGACCTTTTCAATCAGCAGGTCTTTGATCTCGTTGCCGAGTTTGTCGTTTTCAAAAATGTAATACTGGATGTTGATATAATCCTGCGCCGCGCAGATGTCTTTGATAAACTGGTCGAATTTGTCTCTGGCGTGGGTATATATATCAATCTTGTTGTTGGTATAGTAGTCGGAACTGTTGATGGTTTTGCCGAGTTTCAGCAAATCGGCGGATTCTTCGGAAAGCTGGGGCAGGGTGTTGGCAAAAATGCTCGGAGAAGTGTTGCCGATACTTTTGATTTTCTGTTTGTTTCTGCGACGGATGAGGCGTTTGCTTTTGAAATTGCGCCCAAAGAAAATATAAATAACAACACCTGCAATCGGGAGCATCAGCAGAACTGTAACCCATGCGAGCGATTTGACCGGATTGCGATTTTCAGTAATCACCACAATGATAATACTCAATATAGTCAGAATGTACAATATGAAGAAGATATTGTACAGTACGGTTCCAGATATTATTTGAGTAATAACGTATATCATGGTTTTTAGTCTGTATTATGCAAATATATATTTTTTTGTGATATTTAAGAAATTGACATAGTTAAAGATTATTGTTCAGGTTAAACGACAAAACACCCGGGCAAACTTGTCCGGGTGTTTTGATATGTGAGATTTTAATATTTTACAGATACAGGTATCGTTTGATGGAGCGTTTCGGAGTTTTTTCGAACTCTTCTTTGTACACTTCAACTTCTTTGATTTGAGAGAATGACGGAAGTTCTTTATTAATGTTGGCGATGTTTTCGTGCATCATCTTTTCAAGAGTTTCGTAGTCATAACCCTGAAGTTCGCCGTTTTCGATATCAGGATGAACTAAAGCAATGATTTTGCCGCCGCGGTCTACAACAATGGATTCGTTGACATACGGCATGTTGTTAATCTTCTGTTCGATTTCTTCTGGATAGATATTCTGTCCTGAAGGACCGAGAATCATATTCTTGCTGCGACCGTGGATATATATAAAGCCGAGACTATCCATTGTACAAAGGTCTCCGGTATTCATCCAGCCGTCTTTCATACAAGCGTTTGTAGCTTCATTGTTTTTGTAGTAGCCCAGCATGACGTTGTCACCCTTGACATAAAGTTCGCCTGCTTGGTTTGCCGGATTTTTGGATTTGATTTTTACGCTGACACGGTCAACCGGTTTTCCACAGGATCCAACCTGGTTGATACTCCATGGAGCATAGCAGATTAGTGGAGCACATTCGGTCATACCATAGCCGACTGTATACGGGAAATTGATTCTGCGAAGGAATTTTTCAACATCTTTGTTAAGTGCGGCACCGCCGATAATAAGTTCCTGAAGATTGCCTCCGAATGTTTCGGCAATTTTTTCTTTGATTTTACCCAGCATGTGGTCGTCAACGAAAGGAACTCTCAAAAGTACGCGCATCAACGGTTTATCCAATAGAGGGAATACTTTTGTTTTGATAATCTTTTCTATGATTAGCGGAACTGTGATAATAAGTTTCGGTTTTACGATTGAGAATGCCTCCATGATTACTTTCGGAGATGGTGCGCGTGTCAGGAAGTGAACGTGGTAACCTTTGATGAAAGGGTAGATAAGTTCGACAGCAAGACCGTACATATGCGCAAGTGGAAGCATGCAGATTGTACCGTCACCTTTTTTCATGAATTTCAGATTGTCCAGACAGAACTGAACATTGGATGCAATGGCGCGGTAAGGTAGCATAACGCCTTTTGAGAATCCTGTAGAACCGGATGTGTAGTTGATAAGTGCAAGGTCATCGTCCTGCGGCATGTGGTAAACTACGTCTTCCGGAGTAAATCTTTCAGGATATTTGTGCCCGAACATTTCGTTCAGAGTAGTACGTGCCTGTTTCAAACCTTCATTATGGCAGTGAAGCAGTGAATAGTCGTCGATTCTGATAGCTCCGAGGATATTCGGCATCTCATCTGCATTCAGATTTTTCCAGATGGTTCTGTCGCAGAAGAAGATTTTAGTATCACTGTGGTTGACAATATTGTGGATATTGTCCGGTTTGAATTCGTGAAGAATCGGAACGGCAACGGCACCGTAGGTAAGGGTTGCAATAAATGCCACCGCCCATTGTGAGGAGTTTTTGCCGCACAAAGCGATTTTGTCTCCTTTTTGAATGCCTGCCTGTTCGTATAGAATATGTAGTTTGGCTACTTTTCGTGCAATGTCTCTGTACTGGTAAGATACGCCGTTGAAGTCGGTCAGCGACAATTCTTCCCAGTTTTTCTTAATGGATTCCTGAAAGTAGAGATTTAAATTTGTTGCCATTATTTCAGTTTCTAATTGTTATGCAATATAAGATTGCTCACTTTTTTGTTTTTTGAGCAATACAAATATAAAAACTATATTTTAAACGTGGAAATTTTTACGAGTATTTTGGTGTATTTGGTTAATATAGATGTGCCGATTGTTCAAAATCTCCAAAAAAATAAGGATTGGCAATAACTGTCAACCCTTATTCCTGTATGTGGTTTTATTATTTTTCAGCAAGGATGGTAGCGGAACGCGGAGCAACTTTAATATTGCCGCCTTTGCTTCTGACCAGACCTTTTTCATTCAGTTTGCCGTCATGTGCGATAACTGTCCATTTCTTTTCTGGGACAGCAATTTCCATTTCGTTGTCCGAACCGTTGAAGATAACTTTGATTTCTTTCCAGGCATCACCGTTGGCATTGTCAACAAGAGAGTAGGAGATTAGCAGCGGAGTATCGATCTCGTCGAATACGAGATGTTTCGCTACGTCTTCTGCCGATACCATTCGGAATGCCGGGTGTTTTTTGCGAAGTTCAATCAGATTTTTGTAATAGTTGAACAGTTCGCGGTTTTCGCGTTTCATATTCCAGTTGATGGCATTGATGGAATCTTTTGCGTTATATGAGTTGTGAACGCCTTTTTTGTCACGGAAGATTTCTTCACCGGCAAACATGAACGGAGTGCCCTGAGAAGTGAACACGATAGTTTGAGCAAGTTTTGCCGCTCTCTGTCTTTCTGCAACAGTAGCTTCCGGCATAGATTTGGCAAGTTTGTCTGTCAATGACAAATCGTCGTGGCAGGATACGTAGTTGATAATCTGCAGCGGAGAGCTGGCGTATGGTGCTTTTGCGTAATTGCATTTGCTGTAGTCAATCTGAGGGTGTTTTACCGCACCTGCAATACCAAGTTTGACTGTTTCTTCGTTCCCTGCTTTGCCTGTTGCGAAACCTTTGTCGTCAGATTTGCTGTAGTGACCTTTGATGGCGTCGCGGATATCGTCGCTGAATACGGCGTTGCCCGGCATTTTACTGACGCTTTCTTTCAATGCGCGCTGTTCTGCAGGCAGCGGAGAATCTCCGGCAGTCCATCCTTCACCGTAGATAACTGCATCCGGATTTATCTGGCGGATTTCGGTAGCGAGTCTGGTCATGGTTTCGGTATCGTGAATGGCCATCAGGTCGAAACGGAAACCGTCTATATGATATTCATTTGTCCAGTATTTTACGGAATTGATGATGTAGTCACGAACCATTTTGCGGTCGCTGGCAGTTTCGTTGCCGCAGCCTGATGCGTTGGAATAGCTTCCGTCAGGATTGTGGCGGTAGAAATATCCAGGAACTGTCAACGAGAAGTTGGAATCGTCACCCAGTGCGGTGTGGTTGTAAACAACGTCCATAATCACGCCGATACCGGAATTGTGAAGCGCCATAATCATGGTTTTCATTTCATTGATTCTGCAAGCCGGGTCATACGGGTTTGTAGAATATGAACCTTCTGGTACATTATAATTGTAAGGGTCGTAACCCCAGTTGTAGATTTTTTGTTCAAGTTTTGTTTCATCGATGCTGTTGTAGTCGTATGAAGGAAGAATGTGAACGTGAGTAACGCCAAGTTCTTTCAGGTGATCGATACCGGTCTTTTCACCGTTTGCAGAACGTGTTCCGTTTTCGGTCATCGCGATGAATTTGCCTTTATTAGTGATACCTGAATTGTCGTGGCAGGTGAAATCGCGGAAATGCATTTCGTAGATAATTGCATCGTTCTGATTTTTTAGTTCAGGACCGTTGTCTTTTTCCCAGCCTTCCGGATTTGTATTGTTAAGTGCGATGATTGCGGCACGTTTGCCGTTGACGTTTGTAGCTTTGGTCCAGATACCCGGAGTCTCGTCCAGCCATTTGCCGTTGTGCATAATCTGGAATGTATAGTATTTTCCGTAAAGGAATTCGCCCGGACTCATTTTGTCCTTCACACCTTCGATGACGATTGTTCCCTGCCAAAGACCTGATTTCTCATCAAGTTTCAGTTCTGAAACAAGCATCGGTTCGGCAACGGAATCGTTTTCATACAGATTTACTCTTGCGGCTTCCGCTTTCGGAGACCACAATGAAAAATGTCCGCCTTCACGGTCGATTTCTAACTCGGAATTAAAATTTTCTGCAACAGGATATTCGGCATATTCTTTCTCGGGATAAAAAACGGTGTTTTTATCCGCACTGTTACAATCGGTTAATGTTGTCATTGCTAAAATTGCACAAGATGATGCTATAAAGCCGTGTAGAAGTTTATGCTTCATAAGTGAATCTAAAAATATTAAAATAGGTTAGTATTATTTTTCACTACAAAGATAATACTCAAAATCCTAATTAACAATATTTCGCGTTTGAAACGGTGTGCCGAAACAAAAGGGTAAAAAAATACTCGCAGGATTAAAAAAATCTGCGAGTATTCGGAAAAAAAAAGTTAGTTTAGTTATTATTTATTCGGCGTTTGCTTTTTCAGATGATTTAACAGATAGCGGGAAAATTCTGATTCAGCTTTCTTTAGCATGAACAATTGTTTGCTGGAAAGAATTTCAGAGAATTTTTTGAAATATTTGGATTCGATTTCCGCTTCTGTCATTTTTGTGTCAACGATAGATCCGACAGCGTTCTGATATTCGGATTCGGTTGCGTTTTCTTTAGTCGCGAATTTCTTTTCAATGTCGCGTGCCTCTTTGTTGGCTGTGAAAATTGCGTCTTCCATTTCGTGATACAAAGGGAAGAATGCTTTTTGCTGGTCTTCTGTCAACTGCATCTGCTTGATAAGGAAATCCTGTTTGTATTCGCGGAATTCAGACATCCATTTCTGCTGTTTTTCTATATCGTTGCTCTGTGCAAAAGTTGTATTGCATAGAGAGAAAACAGCCATAAAAAGAGAGACTAAAATTATTTTGTTTCGTTTCATAATTGTTACGTATTATTCTTCTGAGTTGGTGTTAAGGTTTGCGTTGACATATCCCTGTTCCGAGAAATTTACGTTGTCGTCATAAAGTTCCTGCATCAGGGTGTATTCGTCGAAATCGGATGTCAGTACGAATTCGTCAACAAAAGTATCCTGGCTTACCGCTTCCGCAATAGCCGGATTTAATTTGGACTGACCTCCGGTTATGGATGTAAAGACATAAAGAGTACACCATATACCGCCGAACATCGCTGCCATATATACCCATGGTCTCATTCGCTGCCAAAGGGTACGGTCGTCTTCCACATGGAAATCTCTCTCGGGAAGCTTGGCGGACATCTCTTTTGCAAAGTCGGCAAAATAGTTTTCGGGAACCTTGAATCCGGGTTCTTTACCGATTTTGTCTAATATGTCAGATTCATTCTTTTCCATATTTCAATTATAAGACTATCTAAGATTAGAAAGGTTTAATCACTGTTTGAAAAATTGTTCAATTTTTTTTACGGCGTGGTGGTAGGACGCTTTAAGAGCTCCTACGGAGGTGCCGAGAATGTCGGAAATCTGGTCGTATTTCATTTCGTCGAAATACCTCATGTTGAATACCAGTTTCTGTTTTTCGGACAACTGGCTTACCGCATGCTGTAGTTTCAGCTGCAGTTCGTCGCCGTCAAAATACTGGTCTGCCTCAAGATTGTTTACGAGGAATGATTCGTCGTCGTCAATGGATAGTTTCAGACGGTTCTTTTCGCGGGAAATAAATGTAAGCGATTCGTTGATGGCAATCTTGTACAGCCAGGTCGAAAGTTTTGCATCCCCCCGAAAATATCCAATGTTATTCCATGCTTTCAGAAATGTATTTTGCAGAATATCATTGGCGTCATCGTGGTTTATAACCATCTTCCTGATGTGCCAGTAAAGCGGTTCGGAATAGTGTTGTATCACTTTGTCAAACGCTTTCCTGCAGGTCTCTGGTTTTTGCAAATCTATAATTACAAGTGTTTCGTTGAAATCGTATGATGCCATTAGGTTTGTTTTAATTCGGTAAAATTAGCATTTTATTTTTACATTTGCATATTATTTGACCAAATCTATAATAATACAATATGGACTTATCTACAGGTGCGGTGCTCATTGCGCTCGGTTTGACAACCATTGCCGGTCTGTCAACAGGTATCGGCGGAGCCATCGCAATTTCATCAAAAAAGGAGAATACAAAAGTGCTTTCACTTTCACTGGGGCTGTCTGCGGGTGTGATGGTTTACATCTCGTTTATGGACCTGCTTCCGGAAGCCATTGAAGCACTTACTCCGGTATATTCACCGCTTCAGGCACAGATTTATTCCATTCTGGCATTCTTTGCGGGAATCCTTCTGATTGCAGTCATCGACTTCCTGATTCCGGATGAGGAGAATATTCACGAAAACCATCCGTTTGAACAACTGGAACACTTGGACATGAATGCCAAGGACGGCCGTATGAAGAGGGCGGGGGTGATGCTTGCTCTTGCCATCGGTATTCACAACTTCCCGGAAGGTCTGGCAACATTTGCTTCTGCTCTTGAAGAAATTACCATTGCATTGCCGATTGTTGTTGCGATTGCTATCCACAATATTCCGGAAGGTATTGCCGTTGCAGCTCCGATATATCATTCATCCGGCAGTCGCAAGCGTGCATTCTGGATTTCTTTCCTTTCCGGTATGGCAGAGCCTGTCGGCGCGCTGATCGGTGCTTTGTTTCTGCTTCCGTTCTGGAACGAAACCATCGGTTCATTGATTCTTGCGTTTGTCGGCGGTATCATGGTTTACATTTCATTTGACGAACTTTTGCCGAGCAGCGAAAAATATGGACATCACCATTATGCGATTGCCGGTGTGATTGCGGGTATGGTTATTATGGCTATCGGAATTCTGATGATGTAAGATTGAAAATGATATAAAATAAAAAAGGCGTTCTGTTTTGAACGCCTTTTTAGTATGGTAACGGATTTGTTATTTTTTCATTTTCAAATCAACGCTTACAGCGAAGCCCATGCAGTTGAATCTCAAGTAACCGGTGTTGCCTGAAATAGCACCTTCGATGTTTGTAAGTTTGTATTTCGGATAGTCAGTATCTGAAATCTTCGGAACGATGTCATCACCGGAAATGATGTAACCACCTGCAGTTGCTTTAAGGTCGATGTTTTCAAGAACCATACCTTCCAAAGCCGGCATGCCTGCAACAAATTTGATGTTGTTCAAAGTAGCTTTGAGTTTCTTTTCTTCCGGGTCAAGTTCGAAGAAATATGAAGCTTCTGTCCAGTTGAAAGTGTCGCCGCCTGTAATCGGAGCTACTGATGTAACTGTATTGATAAAGTGGTAAGCCATCATTTCGTTGCGGACAAGGTATTCCTGAGACGGTGTAGTCAAAGTGAATTCAAGAATGTAGTATTCAGAGAAACGGTTTGCGTCTGAAGAATATACTTCGTTGTAGCATGTAAGGCTTGAAATCATGTAGTTTGTGTTTTCAACACCGTTCACGATACCCGGGAATTCTTCACGTTTTTCGAATTTGAAACCGTTGTCTGTATTGACCATCTTCATAGCCGGGAAAGAAAGAGCAACTTTTGTTTCGTCTCCTGCTGAGAAGTTAAGAAGGTTTGTTTCGATTGTCTGAGCAATGTTGTCAGCAAGATAAGTTGTTGTACAGTATTTCATTGTAGTTTCACCGCTGTTTGTGTTGGTGATGCGGTTTGAACATGCACGTGTAATTCTTACTATGTTTTCCGGATTGTCATCAAGACATGATGTTAATGCCAGAAGAAGTACCGGCAAGATAAATAATACTTTTTTCATAATTTATTGGTTAAATGTTAATTCTTAATGTTACGCCGAATGTTGCTTTCTTTCCCCTTTGTACAAAAGAATTGCCGACAGACATAAAATAGAAAGTGTTATATTCGGTATCGGTTATATTTTCACCCCACAATTTCAGATTGTAGTTTTTGCCTTTAAATGAAACTGAGCATCCCATCAAAGCATACAGTGGCTGGTAAAAAGCTTCTTCTTTCCCTGTTTCCACATTGTAAATGCTGTTTGCTTCGTTCCAGTAGATTTTACCTGTTGCACGAACGTTTGCGTCCAGTATAATGGCATTCAGCCAGCTGCACTTCAAATCGATGCTGTAAGTTGCGCCTGCAAAGATAGTGTTTTGAGGAGCATAAGGGACATAATTATCTGAAAAATCTTCTTTTCCGTTGTTAAATTTTATGAATTTCGCGTTTGTATAGCCGTAACTTGCATTCAGCGACAGCGATTTCAACGGATTGTAGGACACCGCCACTTCGCTTCCGAAACTTCTGGATTTTCCGGCGTTGGTCATGATTCTTCCGGTAGTCAAGCCGTCCGGGAATACGGTCAGCTGCTGGTCTTTTACATATATATAGAATAATGTGGCTTCGGCCGACAGTTTGTTGTCGTCAGTCTGAAAGTGTGACCCGAGTTCGAAGTTCCAGCTGATTTCCGGTTTGTAGCTCACGATTTCATCCACACTGTATTTTGCGGCAAGTCCCATATCCTGCATCACTTTCTGCTGCAATACGTCCGAGAACATCTGGGTGTTGTAGCCGCCGGCTTTGTAGCCTTTTGCTGCGGTGGCGTAGATGTTGAATGTCTTGAAAGACGGAATCGAGTAGATTGCCGAGATTTTCGGAAGCAGCTGTAGGAAGTTTTGCGACAAGCCTCCGGTTTCGTCGATATTCAAAGCACGGGTGCTGTAAATTTTCATCTCCTCCGGTTTGTGGTTGTAGTGGTCGAAAATGTCGTAGGTTGTGCTGCAGTAGCTGTGATAATCCAACCTCGCATGTTCGAAATCCAGACGAAGACCCGCATTCAGTTCCCAGTTGCTCAAAGTGATTTTGGAATTGTGGTATGTGGCAACGCCGACAGTCCGGCAGTTGAATTCACTGTTCAGCAAAAAATTGCGGTCACGGAAACGGATGGGGTAGTCCGGATTTATTTCGTTTCTGTGTTTTTCGATAAGGTTGCTAATCCCGTCATCCAGGAAGGAGACGGGAGCATCCATTGAATAGCCTTTGTAAAATGCAAAAAGGCCTCCCAACCATGAATAGTTTTTATATTTCCCTTTGGTGATAAAATCTTCGGTAACGGCATGTTCGCGTTTGGCCTGGGTTAACGTGAAATATGAAACCGGACGGAAGTCCTGGTCAAGTGTCATGTTGTCGTCCAGATACTGGTAGCTGGTAATGCTCGAATAGCTGATGTCGTTGGATTCCCATTTTAAGGTCAAACCGTCGGAAACGGAAAAACGCTTGTAGAAGCAGGTATCATTGTATGCGATTTTGCCTGTGTCGATAAGTTTGTAAGGATAACCTCCCTGTTTTCCCGCAGTCAGCACAAATGTATTTTCAAGATAGAGGTTCTCCGGATTCCATACGACCTTTGCTTTTGTGTTGCCGCTTTTTTCCCAGTCGCATTTCTTACCGTTGTATTCGTTGGTGAAAAATCCGTCGGTGGCATTGTAGGCTCCGCCCACGCTTACACCCAGGTCGTCTTTGATTTTGGTATAATATGAAGCTCCGACTTTCCATGTGTTGCCGCTGGAATATTCCGCGTTGATGCGGATACCCTGATAGTTCAGCGAAGAAAGGGTGTATATGTTGATAATTCCGCCTATGGTGTTGCGTCCGTAAAGTGTGCTTTGCGGACCGCGCAGTATCTCTATTTTTGCAATATCACTGATATTGAAATCGAAATTATCCTTGTTCATGTACGGAACATTGTCGATATTCAGCCCCACGACCGGCTGGTCCATACGTGCACCGATACCTCTGACATAGATGGACGAGGTGATGCGTGATCCGTAATCGGGCATATGAAAATTGGGAGTCAGCGTACTGATTCCCTTTAGTGATTCTATATTGAGTTTCTCAATTTCCGGTAGTTGCAATGCGGTGGATGTAACAGCTTCGCGTTTTAAATCATCCCCCTGTTTGATGGCGGTGATGGAAATTTCGTTGATAAGCAGAGTTGTGTCCGAAGCGAGATTGTCGTTAGACTCGTTACCGTTGATGCTTGCAAATACAAGCAGAGGCAAAGCAACTGCGAACAACCTTTTATTTATATACATTATTAATTATTGTCTTTATCGGTAAGCACTATTAAAAAACGCCGCAAATTTCGGCATTTAAATCACATGAAACAATCACTAAAAGTTGTGATATTTCTGGGTGAAAATGAGCGCAAAATATGTCATTTTTATAGTCTCCTTATTGTCCGCAAACCAAAAAGATTTATTATATTTGCACTGCAAAAACTTTGGGATTACGGCAATTGATGTCGTGATTGTAGCTTATTTGTGTATAAATCAATTTGTTAAACGCAATGATTGTGAGTATTTCTATGTCATTAAAAATGAGCATTCTCGGTGGGAACTGTGTGGAAATATTTGTATGCAAATCAAAACAGATTGAAAATTATGAGAAGAGCAGACACACATTTTCGACCGTTACGGTGGACTGGGTGTGTGCTCGAAATTTTATGTAGCGAAAAAAATTAATAGAGATAATAAAATTTATGGAGGAGTTATCATTATTCGGGATACAAAGTGTAACCCTTATGGTAGTGGCGTTGATAACCGGAGCCGGTTTGGTGTTCGCCGCTTTGCTCATTGCAAAACTTATTTCACCACGTTCTTTCACTGTTAAGAAAGCGGAAGCCTACGAGTGTGGTATTCCGACACGCGGTGAGTCAATGATGCAATTTAAAGCCGGATATTATCTGGTTGCGATTTTGTTCCTAGTTTTTGACGTTGAGACAGTATTCTTGTTCCCATGGGCTGTAATCGCTCGTGATTTGGGTGCAACTGCTCTTTTTAGCGTTGGTGTGTTCTTGTTTATTTTGGTTTTAGGCCTTGCATACGCTTGGCGGAAAGGAGTGTTGAAATGGCAGTAAAAATCAAAAGCATGAAGTACGAAGACTTCAAAGATAACGAGTATATCGAGAAGTTGGTGGAAGAATTGAATGCTTCCGGTACAAATGTTGTAGTGGGAAAATTGGATGATTTGATTAACTGGGGTCGTTCCAACTCATTGTGGCCGTTGTGTTTCGGTACAAGTTGCTGTGCAATCGAGTTTATGTGTTTGGGAGCAGCCCGTTATGATATGGCGCGTTTCGGATTCGAAGTTGCGCGTAACTCTCCACGTCAGGCTGACTACATTATGGTTCAGGGTACTATCGTTCACAGAATGGCACCGGTATTGCGCCGTTTGTACGAACAGCTTGCAGAACCTAAATATATTATTGCATGCGGCGGTTGCGCCGTTTCAGGAGGTCCGTTCAAAAACTCATATTGCGTAGTTCCCGGTGTTGACCAGATTCTACCGGTTGACGTTTACATTCCGGGTTGTCCTCCGCGTCCTGAAGCTATGTTCTACGGACTTATGCAGCTTCAGCGTAAAATCAAAGTTGAAAAATTCTTCGGCGGAGCAAACCGTCAGGAAAAAATCAAAGCGTTCTTTGCAGAGCATCCTGAAATGGAAGGCACTATGTAATTGATGCGAGTAATTTTATTATAACGAACAGTATATATACGATTATATAATGGCAAATATACAAGAAAAAATTAGCGGAATCTGTCCTTCAGCTACTTTTGAAGAGGGTGAAGTTCTTCTTGTTTCAGTTCCTGATCAAGACTGGCATTCTCTTGCCAAAGCGTTGAAAGAAGACCTTGGCTACGATGTGCTTAGCGCATTGATAGGTATGGACTGGAAAGATTCGCTTGGTTGCGTGTATTACTTTACCCGCACAGAAGACTGGTCAATGCTTTCAGTTAAAGTAAGTACTACAGACCGCGAAAAACCTATGTTGCACAGTGTTAGCGACTTGTGGAAAGTTGCTGTCTTCCAGGAACGTGAAGTGTTTGATTTCTACGGTATCGTATTTATCAATCACCCTGACATGCGTCGTATGTTCCTTCGCAACGACTGGGTAGGTTGTCCTCTTCGTAAAGACTATGATGCCAATCCTGAACTTAACCCGATCCGTATGACAGACGAGGTTAACGAGGATGATACATTCTCTGTAGTTGAAGACGAAAAAGGCAACCTTCAGAAAATTGAAAAGAAAGTATTCGGACCGGATGAATATGTTGTAAACATCGGCCCTCAGCACCCGTCAACTCACGGTGTTATGCGTTTCCGCACATCTGTAGACGGTGAATATGTTAAGAAAGTAGACGTTGTATCAGGTTATATCCACCGCGGTATTGAAAAACTTTGCGAAGGAATGTCATACCCGCAGACATTGATGTTCCCTGACCGTATGGACTATATGAGTGCTCATCAGAACCGTCACTGCTTGTGTATGTGTATCGAAAAAGCACTTGGTATAGAAGTTCCGCGCCGTGCTCAGGTTATCCGTGTAATGATGGACGAGTTGATGCGTATTTCTTCACACCTTTTGTCTTACGGATGTACAACAATGGATATGGGTGCTACAACAGCATTCTTCTACGGCTTCCGTGAAAGAGAAAAAGTACTTGATATCTTCGAAAAAACTTGTGGTGCACGTATGTCTCTTCACTATAATGTAATCGGTGGTGTGGTTGCAGACCTTCACCCGGATTTCGTTAAAGATGTCAAAGAATTGTGCCGCATCCTTCCTGAAAGTCTTAAAGAATATCACAAACTTTATACAGGTAACGTCATTGCACAGAACCGTATGAAGAAAGTCGGTGTTCTTCCTAAAGAAGACGCTGTAAACTACGCTGTTACAGGTCCTTCAGCACGTGCTGCAGGTTTCTCTTGTGACTTGCGCAAGAAAATGCCGTATTCAATCTATTCAGAACTTGATTTTGATGAAGTGGTTGATACAGAAGGCAACAGCGACTCATTCACACGTTATCTGTTGCGTCTGAAAGAAATCGAACAGTCTGTCAAGATTCTTGAACAGCTTGTAGACAATATTCCGGAAGGCGAAATTTGTGCAAAAGTTCCGAAGATTATCAAACTTCCGGCAGGACACTGGTACCAGCAGGTAGAAGCCAGCCGCGGTATTTTCGGAGTATATATCGAAAGTACAGGCGAAAAGAGCCCGTTCAGAATGCACTTCCAGAGCCCTTGTTTCAACCTTGTAGGCGTTATGGATTTGTGTTGTCAAGGTCACATGATTGCCGACTTGATTACAATCGGTGCTACACTGGACTTCGTAATTCCTGATATCGACAGATAATTTAAGTAGAACTATAAAAAATCATTATAAATTATGTTTGATTTTGGTACACTAACAAATATGTTTGATGCATGGCTCGAGAGCATGATGCCGCAGTGGCTTGCAACTACAATCGAAGGCGTAATTGTAGGCGTGGCTTTGCTTTTGATATATGCATTGCTTGCACTATTCTATATCTTCTACGAACGCAAACTTTGTGCATGGTTTCAGTGCCGTCTTGGTCCTAACCGTGTAGGTCCATGGGGTGTTCTTCAGGTGTTTGCCGATATGTTCAAGATTCTTATCAAAGAGTTGATTTCACTGAAAAATATCGATAAATTTCTGTTTGCTCTTGCTCCTTATCTGGTAATTATCGCATCTATGCTTGTATTTGCCAATCTTCCATGGGGTAGAGGTTTGCAGATTGTCGATTTCAATATCGGTGTATTCTTCATGATTGCAGTTTCTTCAATTGGCGTGCTTGGTATTCTTCTCGCAGGCTGGTCAAGTAACAGTAAATATACACTTATCGGTGCAATGCGAAGCGGGGCCCAGATGATTAGCTACGAGCTTTCTGTAGGTCTTTCAATCATGACAATGGTTGTATTTGCAGGAACAATGAGCGTAAGCGAAATCGTAATGGGTCAGGAACAGGGCTGGTTCTTGTTCCGCGGCCATATCCCGGCATTCATTGCATTCGTAATCTATCTTATCGCAGCAACAGCAGAAACAAACCGTGGTCCGTTCGACCTTCCGGAAGCTGAACACGAGCTTACTGCAGGTTACCACACTGAATACTCAGGTATCCACTTCGGTTTCTTCTACCTTGCTGAATATTTGAACTTGTTTATCGTATCAGGAATTGCATCCATGATCTTCCTTGGCGGATGGATGCCATTGCATATTCCGGGATGGGACGGCTTTAACATGGTTATGGACTATATCCCTTCCGTATTGTGGTTCCTTGGTAAAGCATTCTTTATTTCATTCGTTATTATCTGGTTCAAGTGGACATTCCCGCGCGTACGTATCGACCAGATGATGGCTCTTGAATGGAAATATTTGATGCCGATCGGTCTTTTCAACCTTGTGTTGATGACAATAATGGTAGTTACAGGACTACATTTCTAATAGCAATAAAACAACAAACCCCATATAATTCGTCAAAATATGAGCGAAAAATTTGGAAAAATAATGCAGGTAATCGGTCCCGTAGTGGACGTATCCTTTGAAGGCGAGGACAATCAGATTCCCGCTATATACACTGCATTAAAGGTAAAGAGAGAGGACGGTACAGACCTGATTCTCGAAGTAGAGCAGCATATTGGAGAGGATACAGTACGTTGCGTCGCAATGGATAGTACAGATGGCTTGATGAGGGGTATGCAGGTGCTTGACACCCAGGCTCCGATTTCTGTGCCGACAGGTGAACAGGTTAAAGGCCGTTTGCTGAATGTAATGGGTCAGACAATTGACCACTTGCAGGATTTGAAAGACTCCGAGACCCGTGCTATTCACCAGCCTGCTCCTGAATTTTCCAACTTGGCTATCGGTACCGAAATGCTTTTCACAGGTATCAAGGTTATCGACCTTCTGGAACCTTATTCAAAAGGTGGTAAAATCGGTTTGTTCGGCGGTGCCGGTGTAGGTAAAACCGTGCTCATTATGGAGATGATTCACAACATCGCTCACGGCCACAACGGTTTTACAGTATTTACCGGTGTTGGTGAACGTACACGTGAAGGTAACGACCTTCTTCGTGAAATGATTGAAAGCGGTGTTATCCGTTACGGCGACAAATTCAAAGAAGGTCTTGAAAAGGGCGAATGGAACCTTGAAGACGTTGATATGAACGAAGTAGCCAAATCACAGGCTGCGCTGGTGTTCGGTCAGATGAACGAACCGCCGGGTGCACGTCTTCGTGTAGCGCTTTCCGGTTTGACTGTTGCAGAACAGTTCCGTGACCAGGACGGCGGAGGTAAGGATATCCTTTTGTTCTTCGACAATATCTTCCGTTTCACTCAGGCAGGTAGTGAGGTGTCAGCATTGCTTGGACGTATGCCGTCTGCAGTAGGTTACCAGCCGACTCTTGCTTCTGAAATGGGTGCTTTGCAGGAACGTATTACTTCTACAAAACAGGGTAGTATCACATCTGTACAGGCTATTTACGTACCGGCTGATGACTTGACTGACCCGGCTCCGGCTACAACATTCAGCTTCCTGGATGCCACTACAGTATTGAGCCGTAAGATTTCAGAGCTTGGTATCTATCCGGCTGTAGACCCGCTTGAATCAACATCCCGTATTCTTGACCCGAATATCATCGGTGAAGAACACTACAATGTTGCACAGGCAGTAAAACAGCTGCTTCAGAAATACAATGAATTGCAGGATATCATCGCAATTCTTGGTGTTGACGAGTTGAGCGATGAAGACAAACTTGTCGTAGCCCGCGCACGTCGTGCACAGCGTTTCTTGAGTCAGCCGTTCCACGTTGCAGAACAGTTTACCGGTCTTCCGGGTGTAATGGTTCCTGTTAACGAAACAATCCGCGGTTTCAAGATGATTCTTAGCGGTGAAATGGATGTTTACCCTGAACAGGCATTCCTTAACGTCGGTACAATCGACGAAGCTATCGCCAAGGGTAAGAAGATGCTTGCAGAAATCGGTTAATTTATTAATTGAATTATATTATGACACTTAAAATAATTTCGGCAGAACAAATCGAATTTGAAGGTGAAGTTGAATTGGTTAAACTTCCCGGAATTCTCGGTGCGTTCACCGTCCTTAACAATCACGCTTCAATTACATCCGTATTGACAGCGGGTACTATCGAGTACACTCAGGGCGGCAACCGTACCTCTCTTGATATAGAAGGAGGTCTTGTCGATGTTGATAATAATGTTGTGTCGGTGTGTCTATATTAATCAGAAAAGAGGTTTTACAATGAAAAGAATACTCACCATATTTTCACTCTTCGTAGTTATGTTTGTATTTTCGTTCAACGGACATGCGGCAGAAGCAGAAGAAGGGTCTGAAATAAATCCCAAGGAGATAATTTTTGCACACCTTGGCGACCGTTATGGTTGGGAAGTGCCGTTTAACCATCATCAGAGTATTGCGTTGCCTGTAATATTGCGCGATTACAATGGTGATTGGCATCTTTTCAGCTCTTCCAGATTAATGCACGGAGAAGAATATAACGGCTTTAAAATTGCAGCAGAAGGTGATTATGCCGGAAAAATTGTAGGACAGATGCCGGACGCAAACGGTTTGATGACAGAATACCGTCCGTTTGACATTTCAATTACAAAGAATGTTGCAGGTCTGATTATATCTGCTTTGGTTGTGATTCTTTTGTGCTGGTCTATCAAAGGGTGGTATGTGAAGAATCCGAAAAAAGCGCCGCGTAAGGGCAAAGGTATGCTGGAGGTTGTTGTGGAATTTATCTACGCAGGAGTTATTAGACCGATTCTCGGTAAAAATGCGAAACGCTTTGCTCCGTACCTTTTGACAGTTTTCTTTTTTATTCTGGTAATGAACCTTTTGGGGCTTGTTGTAATCTTTCCGGGCGGTGCAAACCTAACCGGTAACATTGCGGTGACTCTTGTTCTTGCATTGTTTACATTTGCGTTTACAAATGTTCGTGCAACTGGACATTACTGGAAAGAAATCCTTTGGCCGGATGTCCCGATGTTTCTGAAATTCCCACTTCCGATTATGCAGTTGATTGAAATTTTCGGAATTTTCACTAAACCTGCTGCATTGACAGTCCGTTTGTTTGCGAATATGATGGGAGGTCATATGATTGTAATTACACTTACGTTGTTGATTTTTATCTTCGCCGCTTACGGAACCGCAGCGACCGGTGCTGCAGTAGTGGGTTCTATTTGCTTCTCATTGTTTATGCTTACTTTGGATGTGCTTGTAAGTTTCATCCAGGCGTATGTGTTTACAATGCTTTCAACTATCTTTATTGCACTTTCTCATGAAGAAGGGCATAAATAATATTTGGCAAAAGTGTATAAGTAATCCATAAGTATTGCAAATATTTTAATAGATTATAGAAATAAAAAATAAAAAATTATTAACTTTTAAATTTTACAGCTATGTTAGGAATGATTTTAGCAGTAGCAGAATTAGCAGCAGTAGGCGCATGTATCGGCGCAGGAATCACAGCAATCGCAGCAGGTATTGGTATTGGTAAGATTGGTTCTTCTGCAATGGAAGCAATCGCTCGTCAGCCGGAATCAGCAGGTGATATCCGCAGTAACATGATTGTTATTGCAGCTCTTATTGAGGGTGTTGCTTTGTTCGCAGTTATCGTTTGTATTCTTGCATTATTCCTTTAATAATTAATACAAGATGGAACTTTTCACGCCTGATTTTGGCTTGATATTTTGGATGTTCTTTGTCTTTGCGCTATTGCTTTTCATTTTGGGAAAATTTGCATGGCCAATGATTATCAAGACCATTGAGGAACGTGCGGACTTAATTGACAAAGGTGTCGAATATGCCGAAAACGCCAAAGTGCAGCTTGATAATGCAAAGGCAGAAGCCGAAAAATATATTTCGGAAGCCCAACAACAACAAGCAGAGATATTGCGTGAAGCTGACAGAATCAAGTCGAGAATAATCGAGGAAGCCAAAGCAGCAGCTGCTGTTGAAGCAAAGAAAGTCCTTGATGCAGCTCAACTTTCTATTGAACAGTCACGCAAGGAAGCTGAATCCCAGTTCCGTAAAGAAGTGAGCACATTCGCTTTGCAGGTTGCCGAAAAAGTTATGCGCAACAATTTGCAGAACGACAAAGCTCAGTCGGAATTGGTTAACAAACTATTAGACGAGGTTGAAGCAAAAAACTAAAGAACTATGAATGATGGACTTATTCCCGCTCGATATGCCAAAGCTCTGTTTAAGTATGCAGAGGAGCAGGGGAAAACAGCTCAGGTTTATGAGCAGATGAAAAGATTAGAAGCCAGCTTTGAAGATGTAGATTCTTTGCAGAGCAGCGTTGATAATCCCTATCTTCCGGTAAAGGATAAGGAACGAGTATTACTTGTTGCGTCCGGCTCGAGTGAAGGCGAGTGCGTGGATAAGTTCATTAAGCTGGTTCTCAAGAACAACCGAGTTGACAACATTAGAAGCATGGCTTTGGCTTATCAAGCAATTTACCGCAAAGCCAACAAAATCGAACAAGTGGTGATTTCAACCGCTTCAAGGATTGCGGACGAAGAACTTGAAAAGATTCAAGCTATCGTAAAGAACTACAGAAAAGGCATGGAACTTGAAATTGAAACACAAATCGATTCCGAACTTATCGGCGGTTTTACCGTAAGACTTGAATCCATTCTTCTGGATGCTTCTATTAAAAATGAATTAAAGAAATTGCGTTTAAAACTCCTAAGTTAACAGAGAGATGGTAAACCCAAGTGAGATATCAGAGATATTAAAACAACAGCTTGAAGATGTCAACTCTAAGTTGTCATTTGAAGAAGTTGGCACCGTGCTTGAAGTAGGTGACGGTGTTGCTCACGTCTATGGATTGGAAAACGTGAGAGCAAATGAACTTGTAGAGTTCGAGAACGGCGTTAAAGGTGTTGCCCTTAACCTTGAGGAGAGCAATGTCGGTGTCGTTTTGCTTAATAATGTAAACAAAGTATCGGAAAATATGTCCGTACGCCGCACCGGTGAAATTGCGTCAATTCCGGTAGGGGAAGGCTTGCTTGGACGTGTCATCAACGTCTTGGGAGAACCGATTGACGGCAAAGGACCGATTGACGGCAAACTGATTCGCTTACCGCTTGAGCGTAAAGCTCCGGGTGTTATTTTCCGTGAACCGGTAAAACAACCGCTGCAAACCGGTATCAAAGCAGTCGATGCAATGATACCAATTGGTCGTGGTCAGCGTGAGCTTATCATCGGTGACCGTCAGATTGGTAAAACTGCTATCGCCGTTGATACTATTATCAACCAGCGACCGGCATTTGAAGCAGGTAAACCGGTATTCTGTATTTATGTTGCTATCGGTCAGAAAGCATCATCTATCGCAGCTATTGTAGAAACTCTTCGTCAGCACGGAGCATTGGAATATACAGTAGTAGTTGCAGCATCTGCATCAGACTCTGCAACCATGCGCTACTATGCACCGTTTGCAGGTGTAGCTATCGGTGAATATTTCCGTGATTCAGGCCGCGATGCCTTGATTGTATACGATGACCTTTCAAAACAGGCTGTTGCATACCGTGAAATTTCACTTATTTTGAAACGTCCTTCTGGTCGTGAAGCATATCCGGGTGATATCTTCTACCTACACTCACGTTTATTGGAACGTGCTGCCAAAATCATCAACAACGATGATGTGGCTAAAGGTATGAATGACCTTCCTGAAGTGTTGAGACCGATGGTAAAAGGTGGCGGTTCTTTGACTGCACTTCCTATTATCGAAACACAGGCCGGTGACGTTTCCGCATATATCCCGACCAATGTAATTTCCATTACAGACGGTCAGATTTATCTTGAAACTGCATTGTTCAACCAGGGTGTTCGTCCGGCTATCAACGTGGGTATTTCTGTATCCCGTGTAGGTGGTAACGCTCAGATTAAAGCAATGAAAAAAATTGCAGGTACTTTGAAGATTGACCAGGCTCAGTTCCGCGAACTTGAATCATTCACCAAATTCGGTGGTGATATCGACCCGGTTACTGCAAAAGTTATCGACAAGGGCCGCAAGAACGAACGTCTACTTATTCAGCCGCAATATACGCCACTTGCAGTTGAAGAAGAAATCGCGGTTATTTTCTGCGGTGTTAACGGACTGCTTGAAAATGTACCGTTGGAAAATGTGGCAGAATTCCAAAAAGCATTCATTCAGTTATTGAAAGCAAAATACCAGAAAGAAGTTCTTGATGTTCTTAGAACAGGTGTTCTTAATGACGAGATCTCTGAAATATTAACAAAGAGTGCTAAAGAGGTAGCAGCTAGATATAACAAATAAATAAAACAATATGGCAACTTTACGCGAATTAAAAGGCAGAATTGGTTCGGTTAAATCTTCTGAAAAGATAACCGGAGCAATGAAGATGATATCTTCAGCCAAGATGCACAAGGCTGAGGGTGCGTTGCGTCGATTAGTGCCGTATAGAAACCAGATACAGTCAGTTATCGGACACCTGTTGTGCTCTGACGTTGAATTCAAATCCCCGCTTGTAGAGGAAAGAGAAGTCAAAACCATTGCATTTGCAGTGTTCGGTAGTGATGACGGTCTTTGTGGAGCATACAACATGCAGATTTTCAAAAACATGCTGGAAGAAATCGCAGCAATGCGCAAAACTTACGGCGAAGACGTGAAAATCAAATTGTTCCCGATTGGCAAGAAGATTGTCAAAGCGGTCCGCAAAATGGGTGATCCGTATCTGGAAATTGTAAAAGACAGCAATATAACTTCACGCGGAACTCTGGAAGACGTAAAAGCGTTTAACGTGCGTATGCAAGATGAGTTTGTTAACGGAACCGTTGACAAAGTGGTTGTCCTTTACACTCATTTCAAGAGTGTGAGCAAGCAGTATCCTGTAACAGAAACACTTTTGCCGGTATCTCCGGAATCATTGAGCGAAGAGGGTGCGGAGGTTGATACCAACAAGCCTTATTTGTTTGAGCCGGGGCCTAATCAGATTTTCAACACAGTACTGCCTCTTTACATACTTGCTGTATTAAAGCAGGTATTCGGCGAAAATCTTGCATCAGAGCAGGCGGCAAGAATCATGGCAATGCAGAGTGCGAACGACAACGCAAAAAAATTGCTAGAAGAATTGCAGCTTGTTTATAACAAACTCCGTCAGCAAAGTATTACAACTGAGTTGCTGGATATCCTAGGCGGTCAGAAACGAGATTAACTGGATATCTGAGTTCTGAAAATGAAAATAAAGTGTAAAATAAATAATAATAGTAATATAAGCGAATTTTAGATTTATCTATGAGTGTAAAAGAGTATTTCTCTGGTTTATTTAAGGGAATCGTAAGCTTGGTTAAGGGAATGTCCGTAACCGGCAAAGAATTGGTTACACCGAAAATCACTGAAAGATATCCGGAAAATCGTGACACATTGAAAATTTCCGACCGTTTCCGCGGCCAGCTTGTCTTCAATTACGGAGATAACGGAAAGCACAAATGTATTGCGTGCGGTATTTGTCAGATGAACTGTCCTAACGGCTCAATTAGCGTACAGTCTAAGATGGTGGAAATGCCTGACGGCAAGAAAAAGAAAAAACTGGACAAGTATATGTATGACCTTGGCAGCTGTACATTCTGCCAGTTGTGCGTGTTGAACTGTCCAACCGGAGCTATCAAATTCAGCAACAATTTTGAAGAAGCTGTATTTACCCGTGACAAACTGGTACATCAGTTGAATTATTTGCCTGAAGTTGAAGAACCGGCACCGGCTCCAAAACCTGCTGCTCCTGCAGCACCTAAGGCTGAGGCTCCAAAAGCAGCTGAACCTGTAAAGGCTGAAGCTCCTAAGGCAGAACCGGTAGAGAAAACTAACGAGGAAAATAAAGAAAAATAAATAAAATATGGAATCAGTAGGAAATTACGTAATGTATTTCATAATTGCAATCGCAATTATCGTATTTTCGGTGCTGGCTGTAACATCTCGCAAAATCTTGCGTACTGCAACTTATTTGCTGTTCGTGCTTTTTGCCACTGCAGGTATTTATTTCCAGTTGGGATTTGAATTCCTTGGCGCAGTGCAGGTAGCCGTATATGCAGGTGGTATTATGGTATTGTTTGTATTTGCGATTTTGTTAATCCACAAACCGGGTGCCAATGACCAGCCTTTGGAGTCAAGAAGAAAGGTTATGGGTATCAGCCTGGCAGTTCTTGGTGTAGCCGCTTGCGGTTACGCTTTGGTAAGCTATGCAGGTTTTTGCGGAGTGACAATGGATTCGGTTATGGATTTGAATATCCAGAAAATCGGTCACATGTTGCTGGGAACCGAGAAGTTTCAGTATCTTTTGCCATTTGAGGCAATCAGTGTGTTATTATTGGCTTGTATAATCGGTGGCATCGTAGTTGCCCGTAAAGATAAGTAATAATTGATATGGAACTTACTATTTATCATTATCTAATCCCAAGTATTATTATGTTCGGCTGCGGTGTATACGGTTTTGTTACCCGCCGAAATATGCTTGCGATTCTAATTTCTCTTGAGTTGATGCTGAACTCAGTAGGAATTAATTTTGTAGTGTTTAACCGATTTTTGTTCCCGGGACAGCTTGAAGGTATGTTCTTCACACTGTTCGCTATCGCTCTTGCAGCTGCAGAAACAGCTCTTGTGATTGCAATTATCATCAATATCTTCCGCGTTGCGAAACATATTGATGTTAGGGATCTGACTAAAATGAAATTTTAAATCCTATGGAGTTTTCATATAGTATATTAGTATTAGTACTTCCTTTACTGACCTTCCTTTTCTTGGGGTTGGTAGGTATGAAACTTAGCCATAAGGTTGCCGGTGTTATCGGTACAGTTTCAATGGGTATTGTAACTGTTATCGCATACGCAATCGCCTTTACATACTTCTTTGGCACAGACCAGGGACAGATTGTTGACGGTATCCGCCAGCAGTTGGTTGTATATGATATGACATGGCTACAGTTTACTGAATCTCTGATTATCAAGCTTGGTGTAATGATTGATCCTATCTCTGCAATGATGCTGATTGTTATCACAACAATCTCTTTCTGCGTTCACTTGTACAGTATGGGTTACATGCACGGTGAAAAAGGTTTCCAGCGTTATTACGCATTCCTGAACCTTTTCTCATTCTCAATGCTTGGTCTTGTCGTAGCAACCAACATTTTCCAGATGTACATCTTCTGGGAGCTTGTGGGTGTTTCTTCTTACCTGTTGATCGGTTTCTATTATACCAAACCGGAAGCAGTTGCAGCATCAAAGAAAGCGTTCATCGTTACTCGTTTTGCTGACCTTGGCTTCCTTATCGGTATTTTGATTCTTTCATTCTACTCAGGTACATTCGATTTCTTGAAATTGACTACAGAACCTCAGGCTGTAATTGCAACAGCAGAAGGCGCAACATTTATGGGTGCTTCCGTAATGGCGTGGGCTTTGGCTCTAATCTTTATGGGTGGTGCCGGTAAATCTGCAATGTTCCCGTTGCATATCTGGTTGCCTGACGCTATGGAAGGTCCAACACCGGTATCTGCACTTATCCACGCAGCTACAATGGTTGTTGCAGGTGTATTCCTTGTTGCCCGTTTGTTCCCGCTTTACCTTTGTGAAGAAGCTGTTCTTGAGCTTATCACAATCATCGGTGCGGTTACTGCACTTTACGCTGCTATCGTAGCATGTGTACAAAGCGATATCAAACGTGTACTTGCGTTCTCAACAATTTCTCAGATTGCGTTCATGATTACAGCTCTTGGCGTTGCTCGTCCTGAACTTCACGAAGGTGTAGGTTACATGGCTTCAATGTTCCACTTGTTCACACACGCAATGTTCAAAGGTCTTTTGTTCTTGGGTGCAGGTGCAATTATCCACGCTGTTCATTCAAACGAAGTTACAGCAATGGGTAATCTTCGCAAATTCATGCCGATTACTCACATCACATTCCTTATCGCGTGTCTGGCTATCGCAGGTATTCCTCCGTTCTCAGGTTTCTTCAGTAAAGATGAGATCATGGTTGCTGCATACGAAAACAGTCCGCTATGGGGTATTTGGTTGACAGTAGTAGCTGCTATGACAGCATTCTATATGTTCCGTGTATACTACTTGATTTTCTGGTGGAAAGAAAATCCGATGCACAAAGAACACACTCCTCACGAAGCTCCGGCTACAATGACTATTCCGTTGATTGTTCTTGCAGCTATCACTTGTGTTGCAGGTTTCATTCCTTTCGGAGAATTCGTTTCATGGAATCGTGAAGCATACGAAATTCATTTGAATTTGCAGGTTGCAGGTATCAGCGTTGCTGCTGCAATCATCGGTATCGTTCTTGCTACAGTGCTTTATCGTAAAGACAACAGTGTTCCTACCAAGATGGCAGACTCTGTTCGCGGTTTGTGGACAGCAGCATACCACCGCTTCTACATGGATGAACTTTATCAGTTCATTACTCACAAAATTATCTTTGGCATTATCTGTAAATCAATTGCATGGTTTGACCGTCATATCATCGACGGAACATTCGACCGTCTTGCAGAAGGTACAAACTTCGTTTCATACTCTATCCGCAAGTTCCAGTCAGGTGCAATTCAGAATTATGTCTGGGTATATTTCGCAGGTGCATTGTTATTGGCAATTATAACTTGGTTATGTCTAATCTAATCGTGCAACAACGATACAAAACTTATAAGATATGATTTTCGAAAATATATTAATTTATTTCGTATTAATCCCGCTGCTTGTGCTGGGTACATTGTCTTTGACCAAGACAATGAAACAGATTCGCACAGTATGCGTTATCGGAGCTTCTCTGCTTGTTGCACTTGCAGGTTATGTAACATACGAATTTCTTGCTCTTCGTGCAGCAGGAGATACATCAACTATGTTGTTCCAGGGTTCATGGATGTGGTTCGAACCGCTTAACATCCACTTGGCTCTTGGTATCGACGGAGTTTCTGTAGTAATGCTTGTACTATCTGCATTCATCGTGTTTGCCGGTGTATTCGCATCATGGAAAATCCAGCCGTTGTCTAAGGAATACTTCATGTGGTTCTTCCTTCTTTCAATCGGTGTATTCGGATTCTTTATTTCTATTGACTTGTTCACAATGTTCATGTTCTATGAAGTTGCTCTTATCCCGATGTATCTGTTGATCGGTGTATGGGGTAGCGGCAAGAAGAACTATTCAGCAATGAAGTTGACATTGATGCTTATGGGTGGTTCAGCATTCCTGATGTTGGGTATCCTTGGTATCTACTATCACTCTTCTGCTGACGGTAACCTTACAATGAACATTCTTGAAATATCTCAAAACAATGCCATTCCTCATGACTGGCAGTACTTCCTTTTCCCGATGACATTTGTCGGATTCGGTGTGTTGGGTGCTATGTTCCCGTTCCACACCTGGTCTCCTGACGGTCACGCATCAGCGCCTACAGCAGTATCAATGCTTCACGCAGGTGTATTGATGAAACTTGGAGGTTACGGATGTTTCCGTGTAGCTATTTATTTGATGCCGTTCGCTGCTGCAGAACTTTCATGGATTTTCTTGATTCTGACAGGTATCAGCGTCGTTTACGGTGCATTCAGCGCATGTGTACAGACAGACTTGAAATACATCAACGCATATTCATCAGTTAGCCACTGTGGTTTGGTATTGTTCGCAATCCTTATGTTGAACCAGACAGCGATGACAGGTGCTATCATGCAGATGTTGTCTCACGGTCTTATGACAGCATTGTTCTTCGCATTGATCGGTATGATCTACGGCCGTACTCACACTCGTGACGTTCGCGAAATGGGCGGTTTGATGAAGATTATTCCTTTCCTTGGCGCAGGATATGTAATTGCAGGTCTTGCTTCTCTTGGTTTGCCGGGCTTGAGCGGTTTCGTTGCAGAAATGACAATCTTCGTCGGTTCATTCCAGCACGCAGACATGTTCCACCGTGTATTCACTATCGTAGCTTGCTGTTCTATCGTTATCACAGCCGTATATATTCTGCGTGTTGTCGGTAAATTGCTTTTCGGTCCTGTTCAGAACGAACATCACCTTGAGTTGACAGATGCTGAATGGCACGAAAGATTTGCAGTCATTGTTTTGATTATCGGTGTCGCTGCCATCGGTTGTATGCCAAACTTCTTCAGCGGAATTATTCGTGAAGGCGTAAGTACAATTGTGCAAGTATTACCGCTATAAACCTTATTATTGAAAATAGTTAAAGATATAAAGAAATGGATTATTCTCAATTTTTAATGATGCCTCAGGAAATTGGCCTTCTGGTTGTAATCTTGCTTGTATTTTTTTACGACTTGTTTATGCCGAAGAAATCACAATCTTCTCTGCCGGTATTCGGTGCCGCAGTATTCGGACTTTATACAATTGCCAGCTGCTTCTTCCTGACACAGGGTACAGCGTTTGCCGGAATGTATGAATCTACCGTAGCAACAGGCTGCATCAAGATTATCCTTAATATCGGTGTGCTTTTGGTTTTAGTTCAGTCCATCCAGTGGGCAAACAGCGAATTTGTTTCAGTTCGCCGCGGCGAATTCTATACTTTGCTGCTTGTTACATTGCTTGGTATGTATTTTATGGTATCTGCACGCCACTTCCTTTTGTTCGTAATCGGTCTTGAAACCGCTTCACTTCCTCTTGCTGCTTTGGTCGCATTCGACAAGAATCACTACGAAAGCCACGAAGCTGCTGCGAAGTATATGTTCACTGCGATATTCTCTTCAGCTATCTTTATGCTGGGACTTTCATACGTGTACGCATTAAGCGGTTCTCTATACTTTACAGATATTTATGCTGCTATCTCTGGAAATACAGGTGCATTGCTTGTTGTAGCTTTGGCATTCGTTATCTCAGGTGTAGGTTTCAAACTTTCACTTGTACCGTTCCACTTGTGGACAGCTGACGTTTATCAGGGTGCTCCTACAGCAGTTACTTCATACCTTTCAGTAATTTCCAAAGGTGCAGGTGCATTTGCATTCTTTGTGATTCTTACTCAGGTATTCGGAACAGTTTACAGCCAGGTTTGGGAATGGATGCTATACGCATTGATTATCCTTACTATCACAATCGGTAACCTGTTTGCTATCCGTCAGAAGAATTTGAAACGATTCCTTGCTTTCTCTTCTATTTCACAGGCTGGTTACATCATTCTTGGTGTAATTGCTGCAAACTCTCTTGGTCTTGCATCTTTGATGTTCTACATCCTGGTTTACATTGTATCCAACCTTGGAGCATTCGGTGTTATCCAGACTGTTGAAAGCAATACCGGAAAAGTTGGAATGGATGATTATAACGGACTTTACAAAACCAACCCGAAACTTTCTTTCGCAATGATGCTTTCAATGTTCTCATTGGCAGGTATCCCTCCGTTTGCAGGTTTCTTCAGCAAGTTCTTTATCTTCAGTTCAGCATTGGAATCAGGTTCAATGGCATTGTATATCCTTGTACTTATTGCATTGGTTAACACTATCATTTCTCTTTACTACTACTTGCTGGTTGTAAAAGCAATGTTTATCAATGAAAATGAAGAACCTCTTCCGGCATTCCGCAGCGCATTAAGCGATCGTCTTGCAATTTTTGTATGTGTTCTTGGTATCCTTTTAATAGGTATTTCAAGCTGTATTTATACAACTCTTGTACACGCTGCACAGGTTTCAATGTAAGATATGTTAAAAATGACATAAAAAAGCAGTTGCCAGAATACGGCAACTGCTTTTTTATGTACCTGTATCGGGAGCGGGATGCCGATAAAAACGGGGTATTGTTAATAATATGTTATGAAAATATGTTATATAGAACTTTTAACAATAAAACTATTGATTTACATATTTTTCCCGTATCTTTGCAACATTATAACAATGGATATATACCTTAAATTGGATGGGAATTTAATTGACTGACGTTTATAACCGTAAAGCATTAAAACCGTACAATTTAATAAGTGCAAGAACATAATATGAACAAAAAGTCCTTAGCAGTATTGCTTGCAGTATTGGCCGGTGCATCATGTTTGAGTGCATCTGTTGTCATTGATGAGACAGAGTTTCAAACAGACACCTTAATACAAAAACAAATCGGGCCGGGTGTCGTTTATTCACGAATCCGAATCCCGGAGTATCCCCTGAACATCAATACAATAAAAGTTGATTTAAACAATCCGTATAACAGAATAGAAACAACCGTAGGACAAGATGTTTTGGGCTCGACCGAATCTCTTGTCAGTGCTGCTGCACGTCAGTCTGCCGACGGTCACAAAGCCCTTGCAGGGGCGAATGCCAATTTCTGGTGTACTGTAGAGAAACCGTTCGCGGATTATATGCGCGGATTTACTTTTGGCGCAAATATGAAGAACGGCAAGATCTTGACCGAAACCAACATGTACGCTACCCAATGGGATGGCGGTGCTGCACGTACCGGTATCGTTTCAATTGATACCGACAAAAAATTGTGGATTGAATCCATGTCGTGGAAAGGTTTCGTGAAATCTTCCAAATGGGCAAATCCGATAGAGTTTCACGAAGCGAATAAAACCTGTTACGAGAATTCTATCGTGATGTACAATTCCTATTACGGAACCAACCGCGCATTCAATACCACAAATGCCAATACTGAAGTATTCCTGATGTTGAAGGAAGGGGAGACCTGGGGCTCTAACAAGGACTTTGTTGCGGTAGTAAAAGAGATAAAAAAAGATTCCGGAGCTAACAAACTCGGCAGTTATGATTTGTGCTTGTCAGGTACCGGTTCATACAAGGCAGAACTTGATAAACTGACTGTCGGGGATGAGGTAACTTTGAACTATGCATGGACATCTTTTGCAACAGGAGCAACTCCGAATCTAGAACAGGTTGTTGCCGGAAATGCCATTGTGCTGAAAGACGGAGCGGTTACAGAACGCAACTTTGACGAAGGTTATAATTCAAGAGTATATTCCCGTACCGGTTACGGAATGTCAAAAGACGGCAAAACACTTTTTGTTTACGTGATTGACATGTCAACAGATCCGGTTTACGGGCGTTCAAAAGGTTGTAGTACTTCTGTAATGGCGCAAATTGCCAAACAAAGCGGTGTCTGGAATCTGTGTACAATGGATGCCGGAGGCAGTGCCCAGATGTTTGTGCAGAATAGAATTGTGAACAAGACCACAGAAGCGAAACCTCGTGCCGTTGCCAACGGATGGATGATTTATTCCGTTGCCAAAGAAGACAAGGAAGTGGCAAAACTTGAGTTCGCCGATTATAAACTGCAGGCTCCGGTTTACAGTTCATTTTCTCCGGTAATTTATGCTTACGACAAATACGGCAATCTTATTGACGAAGATTTTAAAAATGCAACCCTGACATGTGATTCAAATATCGGTACATGTGAAGGCAATGTCTTCAATGCCGGCGGAAAAGCGGCTGAAGGTAATTTGACAGCTACATATAACGGCGTTTCCGTATCCCGGAAAATCTCCGTGATGAGTGCGGAAATGAAGATCCGGATCAAAGATATCCATATTGACAACGTTCGCAAATATCCTCTGGAGGTCGTAGCCGAAATAAACGGAGTAGTTTACGATTACAATCCTGCGAAACTGAAATGGACTGTTGAGGACAATACAATTGCGAATATTGATGGAAATGGTGTTTTGACAGGTTTGAAAGAAGGTACAACCGCAATCGGCTGCGTGTTGAACGAATTTCAGGACAATGCAACCGTAAATGTTGAGATTGCTCCGGTTGCATCGGTATCTGAAAACATCTCAGACTGGACATTTACATCAGCTGCGGTGGTATCCGGTTCAGTTGTTATCGGTAACGACGGTAAAATCACATTCAACTATAAAGGCGGTCGCGGTCCGAGTATCAAACTGGGAAAAGACGTACAATTCTATTCTCTTCCAGACCGTATTGTGTTCGATATCACATCCACTCTTCCGTTCAACAACGTGAAAGCGGATTTGCGTACCGCACTGGACGGCAAAGTTACTTACCGTTATCTGACAGAAAACGGAACTGCTGCAGGAGAGAATATAAAACTTGTTTTGAATACCAAAGATTTGGGCGGCGATGATTTGGCAATATTCCCGATATCTTTGCACAATATCACTTTCAGCGTCGCAAGTTCGGCAGTGAAAGGAGAAAACAGTTTGACCGTAAACAATATTTCTGCTGAATATGATAATTTCAGCGGAATAGAAGATGTTATGGCGGACAAAACAACTGCAGTAAAGATTTATCCCAATCCTGTTGCAGACGGAATGATGAGGGTGCTTTGCAGCGGAGAAGGAACTGCTGAAGTTTCTGTTTATGATTTGTCCGGGTTGGTGGTTTTGCAGAAGACCGTCAATGCTGAAAGTCCGGCAACAGTCGATGTGTCCGGTTTGACAAAAGGATTTTATCTGGTAAAAGTTACAGGTAAGAAGTTTAATGAAATTAATACAATACTAATCAAATAAATTTTTCTGATGAAAAAAATTCTACTTTCTCTGGCAACTGTATGCTGTGCATTTGCAATGAATGCCCAGAGCATTACAGTAGGTAAGCCGGTTCAATTAATGAAGGGTGTTGAAAGTTCCGCTTTCTATCCCGTATTAAGTCAGGACGGTTCCAAAATGTTGTTCACTTCCGGTGATTATACCGGTTTGAAGGTCTATTCCTTTGAAGACGGTACCGTTCAAAAAATTTCCGATGCACGTTTTGCAGGTTATGAAGCAAAATTTGCAGAAAACGGAAAAGTTCTTTATACCGTACGTAACAAAGCTATCGGCCAAAAAAACAACACTGTTTATTCCTGCGATTTGTCAACAATGAAATCACAGGCAAAATTTAGTAACAAAATTCTTAAGAACGCTCGTCATTCTGCAGCAATGAATGAATCTGTATCAGTCTATACCGATCTTTCAGAAGTTGTAGTATGTAAAAATGGAAAAGAATACCGTTACAGCCCGGTAGAATCCCAGGCAGGCTACATGTGGTCTTCACTTTCTCCGGACAAAACAAAAGTATTGTTTTTTGCAGCCGGAAAAGGCATCGTTGTAATGGATTTGAACGGAAAAGTTCTTAATATGCTTGGCAACTATGAAGCTCCGGTATGGTTCGGAAACGATTATGTAGTAGCCCAGAATGCAAAAGATGACGGTCACAACTATCTAAGTTCACAAATCATGCTTATCAAAGCAGACGGAAGCCTGAAGAAAGAATTGACAAAACCGATGTCAATGTCAATGTTCCCTGCTGCATCTTTGTCCAGTGTCGGAAAAGTTGCATACAGCACAATTGACGGAAGAATGTTTATTATGGACGTAACAATTAAATAATCGGGGAGGATCAGAAATGAAAAAGATATTTTTATCATTAGCAGTTGCAGCCTGCTCGGTTTTGTCAGCAGTTGCAGTAACACCGGATCAGTTGACAATTTATTTGAATCCGGGACACGGTGGATATGACAGTGATGACCGTAATGTAGTAATCCCACCATTCTCTCAGGGTGATCCTGAAGGATATTGGGAATCTAAGAGTAACTTGTGGAAAGGTCTTGAATTGTATGATATGATGCAGAAAAGAGGCTACAAAGTATATATTTCCCGTACTCAAAACAGAACAGAAGATGATCTTGGACTTGCGACTATTGGTCGTGCATCAAACGATGTAAATGCAGATATGTTCTTGTCTATGCATAGTAATGCAACAGGTACAGGAACCAGAATGAATCGTCCGTTGACTATCTATAAGGGATATACAGGCGAACCTACTCATCCGGGTTCTGAAGTTTTTGCAGAAATTGTGTGTAAACAGCTTTTGACTAACCAGGCAACAGTCTGGACAAATACAGACCTATATGTTGTTGGAGACTGGACATTCTATCATCATTGGGGTGATAAAGTGGGATTGGGCGTATTGCGTCAACTGGACCATTGTGGTATGTTGTCAGAAGGCTCATTCCACGATTATGTTCCGGAAGCATATCGTTTGCTAAACCATGAGTTCTGCTGGGCTGAGGCATATCGTTATTTGAAATCTTTTGAAGAATATTTCAAAGTAGAATCAAAAGAGACTACTGGTAATATTGCCGGTATCATCTATGATGACAAATTTATTCGAGACGAAAGTTACAAGATGTTTGGTCTTGACAATAATATGCCGTTAATTGAAGCTGATGTTGAATTGTTGGATTCAACAGGAAAAATACTTCAAACATACAAAACTCAAACCTTGCCTAATGGTTACTATTTGTTTAAAGATGTAGCTCCGGGTAAATATACAGTTAGAGTTTCAAAATCTACGCATGAGGTAACAGAAGTAACTGTAGATGTTGTTCAAAATCAAATATGCTATAAAAACATTCCGGTTCAGAAAATTCGAAACACTCCTCCGGAAGTATTGGCATATTCTCCGGTATGGAAAGAAGGTGATGCGGCAGTATTGTGCAACAGTCAGATTCGTTTGGAATTTAACTGGGATATGGATTTTGAATCAACAGTTAACGCTGTTAAGATTGAACCGGCAGTTAGTGCAGACTACACTTGGAGCGAAAGTAACTTCGTATTGACAATCACTCCGAAAGTACCTTATACTCCGAATACAAAATATACAGTAACAGTAGGAACTGGTGCAAAACATGCAGGCGGCAAACCGATGGCTAAAGAATTCATTATGAGCTTTACTACAGACGCCCGCAACTACTATCCGATGTTGTCTTATTTCCCGAAAGACGGTGATATCATCAATATCAAGTCTCCGGCTGTATACATGACATTTGACAAACCGCTGGATTCTTCTTCAGCAACAGGTGGCGTTAAAGTTACTGACGCAACAGGTGCAGAATTGAAATTCAGTTCCCGTGGTGTTGCAGCAGGCAAGGCTTCCGATGAATTCGGCTGGATTAAACTTCCGGTCAGCAAAACGCTGACTGCAGGTCAGGAATACACAGCAGTAATTCCTACAACCGTATGTGACCTTGACGGTATCCATTTGGAAAAAGATATCGTATCCAAATTTACAGCAGTGAACATGAGCGTTCTTAAGGATGGAGCTCAGGAAGTTGAAGGTTTTGAAAACCCGACACAGTTTACCGTAAACGAAAGTGCTTGTAAAGGATACACAGCTACACTTTCTAAAGATTCTTCATCTAAATTAATCGGAACAGCAGCTCTTCAGGCAAAATATACATTCACTGAAGCCAACGGCGGTGTAATCGCTATCAACGCAACTCCGGGGGCTATAGCATTTACAAACAAAGACGTTCTTGAAATCAACGTAAACGGAGATATGAGCAGTAACGAAATCTTCGTTCTTTTGAATGACGGTGCAGAAACTGTAGAATTGTCACTTGGTATTGTAGACTATTACGGATGGCAGTACAAACAAGTGGATCTTGCATCTCTTAAAGATAATGCAAACTACAAATTCGCAGGTTTGAAGATTGCGCAGACAGGTGCGGTACAGGGCAAGAAAGGTACTTTGAAATTCGACAATTTAGTACGTTTTGAAAACCAGAGCGGTGGTGTTGAAGATGTTGAAATGACAACCGTCAGCGTTTATCCGAACCCTGCAAGCGAATATATTATTGCAACTGCAGACGGAGTTATTGACGGTATGGAGTTATATGCAACAGATGGAGCCCGGGTAGCGGCTCGCGGAGGTAATGTTCTTTATGTTGCTGAAATGGCAGCCGGAACTTATGTTGTAAAAGTTCATACAGCCGGATCTGTAATTGTTGAAAAAGTAGTAATAAAACATTAAAATATATGAATCAAAAGGGGGATGCTTCGGTATCCCCCTTTGTGTATTAACAACTTTATAAGATGAGAAAAATATTAGTGGCATTTTGTCTTTTTGCCGGGTTGAACGTCTCAGCGGCCTCTTTTAAGGTTAACGGTTCTTATTCGGTGATGGAAGGAATAGAAGCTTATCATCCAGTACTTAATGATGCGGGAAATAAAATCCTGTATTCTACTGAAGATTTTGTAGGATTGAAGTTGTATGATTCAGTTTTAAATACTACAGAAGTAATCAGCACAAGTGTTGCCGCAGGGTTTACTCCCGTTTTCACTGCAAATGGAGATATTTATTATCGCAGCAGCAAAATGCAGGGACGTTTGCGCTACACCAATCTTATGCAGCGCAAAAACGGAGCAAAAGCAAGTATAGAACTTATCCCGATGAACCGTGACAACAGTAAATTGCAAGTGTGCAACGGCAAATTCGTAGCAAAGAGTGGAAAATGTTCTATCGGTCTTGACAAAGGGTTATCTATGGCATATGACGACTATGATGCAATCGTATTGGTTCAAAACGGTGTTGAAAAACGTATCAGCCCGCTTGGAACAGGACATACATACACTTCAGCATCTTTGTCACCGGACGGAACAAAACTTGTGTTTACAGAACCGTATGAAGGCGTGTTTACATGTAATCTTGACGGCTTCGGATTGAAGAGCTTTGGCAGAGGTGATATGACCAAATGGCTTGACAACGACCATATCGTTTTCGTTAAATCAAGAGACGACGGTCATTTCGTAATCGAATCCCGTTTGTATGTGTTGAACATCAACACACGTTCTGCATTGGCCCTTACACCGTCAAGTGTTATTGTTGACGACCATTCTATCGCAGTTAACGCAGGTAAAATCGTATACGGAACAGAAGAAGGCAAATTGTTTATGATTGAATTTGACATTGAAAAATAAATGGAATGAAAAAGATATTTATTGTATTAGCAGCTATTCTGACATTATCCGTATCCGCTTATGCCATCAAAATGTCAGATCTGAAAATTTATATTAACCCTGGACATGGTGGATACAGCGGTGACGACCGTCCAATGTGTGTAAAACCGTTTGCACCGGGGGATACGGCCGGCTTTTGGGAATCTTCCAGTAATCTTTATACGGGTCTTCACATGTATCATATCCTTGACAGTATTGGTACTAAAGCATATTTGTCAAGAATCAAAAATACAGAGGATGATGACCGTTCATTGCATGGCATCGGTATTGAAGCGACAAACCTTGGCGTTGATATGTTCTTCTCTATCCACACCAATGCCGGTGAAGACGAAAACTATCCGATTTCACTTTACCGTGAAAACAGCAGAGGTGTTCCGCGTTTTCAGGAAAGCGTTGCGATGAGCGAAATCCTTTGGGATAACATTCATTCCAACAAATTGAGCAACTGGACACGTGATGTTCCATACGTTAGCGGTGACCTTACATTCTATCCGCAGTGGGGTAGTTCAGGTCTTGGCGTATTGCGCAAACTGTTCGTACCGGGCTTGCTTTCAGAAGGCGGTATGCACGAACACCGTCCTGAATGTCACCGTTTGCTGAACGACGACTACAAATGGCTGCGTGCATGGCACTTCGTAAGAAGTATTATGGAATACTTCCAGACGGAAGACCGTTTTGTAACAGGTAACGTTGCCGGTATCGTTTATGACGACAACAACAGCCGCGAAGAATCTCTTGCATTGAACTTCTCTGCATACGGAATCGACCGCAAAAAACCTTTGAACGGTACATATGTCGAACTTCGCGATATGTGCGGAAATGTTATCCAGAAAAAATATACAGACAATATGTTCAACGGTGTTTTTGTATTCCGTAACATTAAACCGGGTAACTACAAAGTGGTATCAACAATAGACGGTTACTATGATATGGAAAAAAACGTGACTGTAGTTGCAAACGAGGTAACTTACCAAAACCTTCCGATGCACCTTCGTCGCGAAACTCCGCTTGAAATCCTTGTCTATACTCCGCATCCTGCAGAAGGTGAACTTGTAAATCCGGTAGATCCTATTGAATTTCGTTTCAACCACGATATTTCTACAGAAGCGTTCGAAAAAGCATTCAAACTGACTCCGGCTGTTAAAGGGGATTTTTCATACAGCGAATCTTTCCATGTGGCAAGATTTACTCCGGCTGTATCTTTTGAGAAAAATACGACTTACACAGTTCAGTTGACAACCGAACTTTGCACCCCGGACCCGTATTATTCTCAGTCTCACCTTGCAAAAGAATTCTCATACGCATTCACAACAAAAGACCGAAACAGGCTTGCTATTGTACAGTCATTCCCGGTTGAAGGCGGTGACGTTCACTTTGTAAAACCTCAACTTGAATTCCGTTTCGACCAGAAACTGAATACATCAGGTATCACATCACTATTCAAAGTTTATGATGAATCAGGAGTGGAAGTTAAATTGAATACCCGCGGATGTTCTTACAACAAACTTAACGGAGAATATGGCAATGCAATTCTTCAGCTGGGTGTAAACCTTGTTCCGGGTAAGAAATACAAAGTTGTTCTTAACAAGGATTTGAAAGACGTTGACGGTGTCCCGTTGAATGAAGAAGTTGTTGTTAACTTCAATGCGGTAGACCAGGCAAAAAAAACGGAAGGTGAAGTCTTCGAACAGTTCGAAGCTGAAACAGTGCTTAAATACAATGCTGGCAAATCAACCGGTATGGTTGAACCATGCAAGTTTTATAAAGTCACAGGTGTAAAATTGTTTGATGCTGCCGCTTTGAAGACTGTTTACAAATTTGCCAACAAGAAGGACGGAGCTTTGGTTCTTGATTACACAGGAGACATGCACATTGTTAAACGTGGCAACAAAGTAGGTCTTTATGTAAATGGAGACCTGAATGACCACGAATTGCAGATTGGTTTCACTTCAGGTTCAGATACAAGATATTTCACAGTTTGCAAGATGGATTTTGTAGGCTGGAAATATTTCGAAATCACGCTGGATACACTGGAAGAAAACTATGACTATATCTTTACAAACGTTCGTTTGAGACAGGCTGAAGGCGTTCACATGCAGAACGGCGGTTTCTATCTTGACAATCTTGTAAGTCTTGCAAGCAGTGGTGTAGATTCCGTTATTGCGGACGATATAGTCTCCGTTTATGTAGATGATGCAGATATGTTGCACATCATGACTGCTGAAGAAATTCAGGAAGTTTCCATTTATGACATTCAGGGAAGAATCGTTAACCGTAAAGCAAGTGCCGAGGTTAACTGTTCAAACCTTCTTTCAGGCGTTTACTTTGTAAAAGTTGTAACAGCTGAAAGTGAATGTGTAAAAACAGTAATTGTAAAATAAACTACTTTATACTAAAGGAAACGGAGGAGTCCATATGGATTTCCTCCGTTATTTTTATGATAAAAAATGTTCATTTTGGGTTCGTTAAATATAATTTATATATCTTTGCAAGGTGCAAAGAGTATTAAAAAATAAAGAGATGAAAGTCATAGCAGAAAGCGGCTCAACCCGTACCGAATGGGCTTTGGTAGACGGCGATAAAACAGTTGAACATGCTTTTACTCAGGGATTAAACCCCTATTTCCAATCTCGCAGAGATTTGAGTCATATTATCAGACTGGAGGTGCCTGAAGTGTTTTTCAGACGCCGCTGGGATCATATTCATTTTTACGGCGCCGGTTGCACCAACCTTGAGAAGAAGAAGATTGTAGAAGCTTCTCTTGTTGCGCAGTTCAAGACTCCGGTTACCGTTGAAAGTGACCTCTTAGCTGCTGCACGTGGACTTTTTGTCAAGGACAGAGGTATTGCCTGTATCTTGGGTACCGGTTCAAACTCCTGCCTCTATGACGGCGAAAATATCATCAAAAATGTAAGACCTGCAGGTTTCATTCTCGGAGATGAGGGTAGTGCGGCTACACTTGGAAAACTGTTTCTGAGCGACTGCCTGAAAAATCTTGCGCCAAGACAACTGACAGAAGAGTTCTATTCAACATTCAGTGTGAATCCGGATATGTTGATGGATGTTGTTTATACAGGCTCTATGCCGAATCGGGCATTGAGCAGTTATTCTTTCTTTCTGGCGGATCATCAGGGAATTGAATATGTTGACGAGCTGATTTACAGGAATATCAAGAGTTTCTTCGAAAGAAACATCATTCAGTATGATTATCAGACCGAACAAATCGCCTTTGTGGGCAAGATTGCAAATGTTTTTCCAAAAGTGTTAAAAAAGGTTGCAAAAGAATATGGTCTTAAAATCCGTAAAATTGCACCTAATTCATTGTTCGGATTGATTAAATATCATAGTAATGAATAAATAAACGGAATATTTATAAATTTGAACAAGAAATCTAAGGATTTATTACTGATATTCAGAATGATATAATGATTGAATAATTCAGAATTTATCCTTAAAACAGCAGTAAAATACAAGATATGCGAGCCGGCTCGAATAGGGGCGGCTCGCTCTGTTATTTATCTTAGTGTGAAAAGATGTAGTTGATATGTAAAAAGTGTAAATCAGGTGTAAATACCTCTGTTAATGTTTCTTTAAATAAAATGTTTATATTATTTTTGTACAATTGAGTAAATGTGGACGTATGTTTTGTCCTGTACGCTATTGTTTAAAATAGGAAAGTTAACTTAAACAAGAAATGAAATATAACAACCAATTACTTGTAATTGCAGCAGTTTCCGGATTTTTGCTCTTCGGTACTGCAGATGCATTTTCAAAGCCGAATGCACTCAAAGCAGCAGTCTGTGATGCTGTTGAGTTGTCTGTTCCGCAGAATTCAGTAGTGGGACCTGTAAGGGTTAAAAAAGTCCTTATCTTCAGTGCCAACAAATCGGTTAATGTCGATTTGAACGAGACATTTTCCTATTTGCCTTTGTCAGATGCTTATCTTACTTCTTTGAAAAGCGATATCTTGAAAGCTTTGGGTTCAAAATACCGCAACTACACAGTAAATTTAACAATTGAAGGCAAAAACATCAGCCGTTACAGCGTAGAACTTAAAGGAAAATCCGATAAAAAAGACAGATTCGTAACACGCCTGGACAATCCGGTGAAAGTTACAAAAGGTCTTGACAACGATATTATCGCAATCTGGCAGAGCCACGGTTGGTATTTCGAACCGAAATTGAACCGTTGGGAATGGCAGCGCGCAAGAATCTTCCAGACAGTTGAAGACTTGTACACTCAGAGCTATGTCATGCCTTTCCTTATGCCGATGCTTGAAAATGCGGGTGCATACGTAATGAGCCCTCGTGAACGCGATACCAACACCGTTGAAATCATCGTGGACAACGACGGCGGCAATGCGCAGAACGGTTATGCAGAAATGAGTCGCGCCGAAAAATGGCAGAAGGGCGCAGAAGAAGGTTTCGCATATTTGAAGAACCAGTATGGAGTTAATGAAAACCCGTTCAGAGAAGGGTATTACACTCAGGTAAAAACTACAACAAACGCAAATAACGCATCCAAAGCAACATGGTCTGCAACTTTCCCGAAAGCGGGCGAATATGCAGTGTATGTTTCGTACAAATCACTTCCAAACAGTGCAAAAGATGTAGTTTATACCGTTAATCACCTTGGCGGTAGCAGCCGTTTTATGATTAACCAGCAGATGGGTAGCGGTACATGGATTTATCTTGGGCACTTCATGTTCGGCGAAGGTAAACAGAAAATGCCGGTAGTCGAAGTGTCCAACCTTTCAAAGAAAGCTGGCGCAGTTGTTACAGCCGATGCTGTTAAAATCGGCGGTGGTTTCGGCAACATCGCACGTATCGTGAAAACAGCTTCTGAAAATGTTAAGAGTTCAGACGCTCAGGTAGAAAAAGTTGCAGAAGTTCCAGCAATCGATTACAAATACCAAATCAGCAACTACCCGAGATTCGTTGAAGGTGCAAGATACTGGTTGCAGTGGGCAGGTATTCCTGATACCATCTATTCTCCGTCAAACAACGTAAATGACTATACAGACGACTACCGTTGCCGCGGTATCTGGGTTAACTATCTGGCCGGCGGCAGCAAGGTATATCCTGAATACAAAGGTTTGAAGATCCCGGTTGACATGGCGTTCGCATTCCACTCTGACGCAGGTACAGTTTGGGGTGATACAATCATCGGTACTCTTGGTATCTATTGTACAGCCAAAAACGCAGACTACAAAACAGGTGAGCGCAGAATGATTTCCCGCAAACTTGTTGATTATATACAGTCAAATATCGTGAAAGACGTCCGCCGTTCATTCGAACCGAACTGGACCCGCCGCGGTATGTGGGACAAATCTTACTACGAAGCACGAGTTCCGGAAGTTCCGACAATGCTTCTTGAACTTTTGTCACACCAGAACTTTGCAGACATGAAATACGGTTTGGACCCTTCATTCCGTTTCACTGTCAGCCGTGCCATCTACAAAGGTATGCTTCAGTTCCTTGCAGAACGTGAAGGCCGTGAATATATGGTACAGCCGCTTCCTGTTAATAGTTTCGCAATCAGCAAAACTGCTGCAAACAAATTCAATTTGACATGGAAAGCTACAAAAGATACTCTTACAGAAAATGCTGATGCAAAAGAATATCTTGTATACGAAAGAGTTAATAACGGAGCATTCCGCAAAATTGCTACAGTAAGCCAGCCGGCATACAGCGTAACAATCACAGACAATGACATCCACAGCTACAAAATCGTTGCTGCCAACGAAGGTGGTGTCAGCTTCCCGTCAGAAGTACTTGCATTGGGTAACCCGCAGAACTCCAAAGGTGACGTTCTTGTAGTTAACAGCTTTACAAGAGTAAGTTGTCCTGATTTTTTCGATTCCGGTGAGATTGCTGGGTTTTATGATGCTAAGGATCATGGTGTTCCGTATATCAAAGATATCAGTTTTATAGGTTCTCAGTTCGAATTCCGCCGCGATATTCCGTGGATGGATGACGATGCGGCAGGTTTCGGTGCCAGCCGTGCAAACTATGAAGACAAAGTCGTTGCGGGCAATACATTCGATTATCCGGCAATCCATGGTGAAGCTATTATGAAAGCCGGTTACGGATTCGTATCTGCAAGCATCAAAGCAGTAGAAAACGGTGACGTCAATATGAGCAGCTACAAAAACGTAGACCTTATCCTTGGCAAGCAGAAAGAAATAAAAATCGGCAGCGGTCTTGTTCCGAACAGATTCCGCATCTGGACTCCGGAATTGCAGAACCAGGTTCGCGAATTGACAGCAAACGGCGGAAACATCTTCGTTTCAGGTGCTTACGTTGCTTCCGATATTTGGGACGGTTTGAACCGCGACAACGAAGCTGACAAACAATTTGCGGCAGAAGTTCTCGGTTTCAAATGGAGAGTAGACCAGGCTTCTGTAGAAGGCGGTGTTTACACAGTTCCGACTATCAGTAAAGAATTTAAAGAAGGAACTTACAATTATACCAATGAGTTGAATGAAGAAATGTATGCCGTAGAATCTCCGGATTCACTTTATCCTTCAGATGAAGACGGTGCTACATTCATGAGATATACAGAAAACAATCTTGTTGCCGGTGTCGTAGTTGACAAAGGTTACAAAACATGTATTGTAGGTTTCCCGTTTGAAACAGTTAAAAACGCAGACAAACGTGCGGAACTAATGAGTCAGATTCTAAATTTTTTCAGTAAATAATAATTTAATATAAAATCAAAATGAAAACAATCAATTGCTTTATTCCATTTATTAATGCCGATCAGGCAAAGGCTACTGTAGAAGGTCTACGCAGTAATGAATATTGCGGAAAAATCTATCTTCTTAAAAACGAAGAGTCAGAAGGTACAATCGAAGGTTGCGAAGAAATCGCTGTCAAAGGTTTGACCAGCACTGACACAATGAAAAAAATCGCTGCTGCAGCTGATACAGAATACATCTTGTTCTATACTAAATACAATACATTGGTAATGGGTATGTTCGCTCAGGAACGTATGGTAAAACTTGCCGAAGATTCTCAGGCAGCAATGCTTTACGCTGACCACTACAATGTATCAGGCGACAAAAAATCAAATGCTCCTGTAATCGACTACCAGTACGGTTCTCTTCGTGACGATTTCGATTTCGGTAGCGTATTGATGTTCAAATCAGCTAACTTCAAAGAAGCTGCAGCTCGCATGAACAAAGATTACGAATTCGCAGGTTTGTATGACATCCGTTTGAAAATCTCTCAGAAGGGTGATATCATGCACATCAACGAATACCTTTACAGCGACGTTGAACTTGACAACCGTAAGAGCGGTGAAAAGATTTTCGACTATGTTGACCCGAAAAACCGCGGTCGTCAGATCGAAATGGAAGAAGCTTGTACAGAACACCTTAAAGAAATCGGCGGTTACCTTGCTCCTGAATTCACTAAAATCGAATTCGACAAAGGCAACTTCGAATATGAAGCATCTGTTATTATTCCGGTACGCAACCGTATCCGTACAATCCGTGATGCTATCAAATCTGTTCTTGCTCAGAAAACAAACTTCAAATTCAACCTTATCATTATAGACAACGGTTCTACAGACGGAACAACTGAAGCTATCGACGAATTCGCAGCTGACGAACGCGTTATCCACTTGATTCCTGAACGCAGCGATCTTGGTATCGGCGGTTGCTGGAACCTTGGTGTTCACCATCCAAAATGCGGTAAATTCGCAGTACAGTTGGACAGCGATGACGTTTACAGCGACGAAAATACTCTTACAACAATGATTAACGCATTCTACGAACAGAACTGCGGTATGGTTGTAGGTACATATATGATGACAGACTTCAACATGAACATGATTGCCCCGGGTATCATCGACCACAAAGAATGGACTCCTGAAAACGGCCGCAACAATGCTCTTCGTATCAACGGTCTTGGTGCACCTCGTGCATTCTATACTCCGCTTCTACGTGAAGTTAAAGTTCCTAACACAAGCTACGGTGAAGACTACGCTCTTGGTTTGAACATCAGCCGCAACTATCAGATCGGTCGTGTTTATTCAGTAGTTTACAACTGCCGTCGTTGGGATGACAACTCTGACGCATCTTTGGATATTGTTAAGATGAACGCAAACAACTTGTACAAAGACCGTATCCGTACTTGGGAACTACAGGCTCGTGTTGCAATGAACAAAAACAAATAATCTAAAACAGACGCTGATAATATAATGGGTAAAGTGAATTCTGCTGAAGTGGCAAAACTTCTTGAAGCACAACTTCAAGTATGGGATACAGCCAAAAATAACTTTGAGGCTCTTAAAAATGTAAAAGTTAAAGAGTTGAAGCTTGGTAAATCAACTGTAAAAATTCAGTTCAACCCGGCTCGTATCACATCTACTGCTGCCAAAGTAGATACAAAATCATTAAAAGAACGCAAGTGTTTCCTTTGTGCTGCCAACAGACCGGCAGTACAGGAGGGAATCGCTTGTGACGATTATACAGTATTGATAAATCCGTTCCCGATTTTCCCGAAGCACTTGACAATCCCTTGCAACGACCACGTTGACCAGAGAATCGCTTCAAGAATCGACAAAATGCTTGCAATTGCAAAAGACCTTGACGAATATACATTATTCTACAACGGCCCTAAGTGCGGCGCATCTGCTCCGGACCACATGCACTTCCAGGCAGGTAACAGAGGATTCCTTACTTGCGAAGAAGATGTTAACAAAGGTGACAAGAAAGAATTGAAAAAACTTGACGGCGCAACTCTATACAGCGTTGAAGGTCTTTCTCATCCTTTCTTCCTGATTCAGGGTACTTGCCCGAGCTGCACAAAAGCATTGTTCGACCAGGTATATGCTGCTCTTCCGATTCCGGAAGGCGAACCTGAACCGATGTTGAACATCCTTTGCTGGTACACTGCAGAAGGTTGGAATCTAATGATCGTGCCTCGCAAGAAACACCGTCCTGACTGCTACTATGCAGAAGGTGACGACAATATTTTGTTGAGCCCGGCTTCTGTCGATATGGGTGGCGTATTTATCACACCTCTTGAAAAAGACTTCAATAAAATTACTGCTGAAGATGTAGCAAAAATCTACGCAGAAGTATGTTTTAGCGAAGAACAAATGAACGAAGTAATCAAAAAATTATAACAAGATACCATGAGCATACCAAAAGTTAAAGTAGGTATTATGAGCGAACCTGAATTGAAGTTCGTTCTAAATAATGATTATAAATGTAACGGAGCCGTTGTCAGCGGCGAACAGGTTGCAACAGTTAAAGACGGAAAAGTTTGCTGGAACGGAACTGTAGCGGATGTTATCGAATTCCACCCGACAAATGAAGAAACCGATTCATTCGACCTTATCGATGTAACAATCGGTGTCAATTTCCACTGGGAACGCAAGGAAGTGCAGAAATTCCGCGGTGCTTTGCGTTTGATTGTTGAGCACAACAAAGTTACAGCAATAAATATGCTTTCTGTTGAAGAATATTTGTTGAGCGTTATTTCATCAGAAATGAGTGCAACTGCATCTTTGAACCTTTTGAAGGCTCACGCAGTTATCTCTCGTAGCTGGTTGCTTGCGCAAATGAAGAAAAATGAAGAAATCACAGCTTCAAAATCCGAATACAGCGCATGCACACAGACTGAAACCGAACTAATCAAATGGTATGACCGTGAGGATCATGTTAATTTTGACGTATGTGCCGATGACCACTGCCAGCGTTATCAGGGTATTACAAGAGAGTCTACAAATACAGTTCGCGACGCTATCAAAGCAACTTGGGGACAGGTATTGATGTATGACGGCAAACTTTGTGACGCCCGTTTCTCAAAATGCTGCGGCGGTGTTTATGAAGAATTCGAAAATTGCTGGGAACCGACTCATTACAACTATCTTGTTGCAAAACGAGACAGTGCCAATGAAAACGATTTCCCTGATTTGAGAAATGAAGAAAATGCACGCAAGTGGATTCTTTCTTCTCCGGAAGCATACTGTAATACTCACGACGCTACAATCCTTTCCCAGGTGTTGAACAACTACGACCAGGAAACTCAAGACTTCTACCGCTGGAGAGTTGCCTACAGTCAGGAAGAACTTTCAGCTCTTGTCAAAGAACGTTCAGGCGTTGACTACGGTAAGATTAAAGACCTTGTTCCGGTTGAACGCGGAACATCAGGCCGTTTGATCAAACTTCAGATTGTCGGTGACAAGAAAGTTCAGACAATCGGTAAAGAACTTGAAATCCGTCGTACACTTTCAAAATCCCACCTTTACAGTTCTGCATTCGTTGTAGAAAAAGGCGAACCGGATGCTGAAGGTTATCCGACATCTTTCGTATTGAAAGGTGCAGGTTGGGGACACGGAGTAGGTTTGTGTCAGATTGGTGCTGCAGTAATGGGTGCCAAAGGTATTGACTATAAAGAAATTCTTTTGCACTATTTCATCAGTGCCGGAATTAAAATTCTATATAAAT